>Ga0123357_10012549_pt1 | contig 10934 bp, 7 predicted proteins | sample TergutEmb28metaG_FD_89873 | JGI IMG/M metagenome (GOLD analysis project Ga0123357, IMG submission 89873) | Embiratermes neotenicus P4 segment gut microbial communities from Petit-Saut dam, French Guiana - Emb289 P4 | ecosystem: Host-associated > Arthropoda: Insects > Digestive system > Gut ... | reverse complement strand
CATAACTCCGTAACAGTCCAAACTCGGACACATGTTTATATGAACTTTTTTGATCACAAAGACCTAGGAAATCACCTCCTGAAGTTATGTCCCAAAGTCGTGAATCACCCTGTATATATATAGTTGTGTTTTTGACTGAATTTACCTCACCATATAACAAATAATACGAATATCAATCTATGTTCGTCTGTTATTTGAAGGAATTTTGGGGTTATTTTAATATCTGTAAGGCTAAAAAATAATGTTCTTTAAAAACTGTAGGCATGTGATGTATACCATTCATCTATTGTTATACGGTAACTGATAATTTATACACAAAATTACAATTCGTGACCACAAACCTGATTTGATAAAACACGTTACAAGTAACGCTAACTTACTTACTTACTTACTTACGTTCTTACTTACTTACTTACTCCATGGCGCAGAATCCTTCTTAAGAAGCTAACTGGTTTGCAGCTAGTCAAGAAATCCCCCGCATTTCACGGAACCCGAAGGTTCATTACCGCACTCACAAGCGTCCGCCACCCGTAACTATCCTGGGCCAGCCCCATCCAGTCCACACACCCACATCCCACCTCCTGGAGATCCGTCCTAATATTATCCACCCATCTACGCCTAGGTCTCCCCAGTGGTCTCCTTCCTTCCAGTTTCCCCACCAAGACCCTATACACCTCCCTCTCCTCACCCATACGCGCCACATGCCCAGCCCATCTCATTCTTCCCGATTTTATCACCCGCACAATATTGGGTGAGGAGTACAAATTATTTAGCTCTTCGTTATGCAATCTCCTCCATTCCCTCGTTTTCTCGTCCCTCTTAGGTCCAAATATTCTCCTCAACACCATGTTCTCAAACACCCTCAGCTTCCTGAGGCAAATGTGCTTCATTGTAGTGGACAATATTTAATACTGCACACAGTTACAATTAGTTTGCTGAAACATGCATTTCAATATAAATCTAAAGTACATAGGATAGTAGGTAATAAAACCCGCACTGGTAACCGACAACGCCATATACAAAAGAAATGTTACAGTTTTAATATACCTGAACAGAGTGAGACAATTTTCCAACTAAACTGAATGAATAAGAGGAGCCGATAGTATTTTTTGTGATTGGGTTGGGGTGGCCAGTTTATAGTTTGCCGGCATGTTGCAGGCCTAGCAGCCGGGTGTTAAATCAGCGGTTCGCCGGGCTTCAGTCAGTCGGAGAGTTGCCTATATAACAAATATCTCTCCCCGACAACCGACAGTGAGTTACTATACACCCATATCTCACACTGTGCACCTCACTCCCTCGTATACATACTGTGTCGGTCAATGCAGGGGTAGTAAAATTTCCTAAAAACTACCAACATTTACACAATTTCCTACAAGTCACCTGTACCAACACTCAAAAAAGCAGAGGCAAGTCAGAGGGTATAGTGACTATTGTATGTTTGGGCATCCGAAGAATCTTGGTTGTCAATTTCAGCATGAAAGAATGGTTTTTTTTTTATCCAAAAATCCTGGCTGGCTCTACGACTCAACCAACCTTCTACTGTAACAATGCGGAGGGCGCTTTCCTGAGGGTAAGTCGGTTGGGCTCGTGAAGCGTACCATTCACATGAATCCAGCGCCGAAGCTTAGAATGAGTGGAGTTAAATTTCTCTTACCCCCTGTGTTTTTATGGCATGCACAAGGACAATTCTGATCTCCTAACAGAGAAATGCATATTTATCTCAGTAATTAACCAACTTGATGCACAAAATTTTTTTTTACAATAAGTATATTTCATGCCTCTACATGTTTCGAGCACATGTGCTCATCATCAGGAGGTCATAATTGCATTACACAGCCTCTGGTATCATCACATCTATAGGTGTGATGACACCAGAGGCAGTGTAATGCAATTTTGACCTCCTGATAATGAGCACATGTGCTCGAAACATGTAGAGGCATGAAATAAACTTACTGTAAAACGTAATTATGCGCATCAATTTGGTTAATTACTGAGATGCACGGTCAGCAAAACGTCAAAAGAGAAATGTATGTTTTGTTACAAGGCCTATACCTATACAGAATAAGAACTGTATTCATTACTCGTTATATAAAGGCATATTAATTTTGTTTATCTTGGCAATAGCTAGCAAAATCGGCTATTTTAGCCAAACAACAGTAAAAGTGAATTTACCTAATGTAAGAAAATAGCCATGATTTGCAAAGACAGGGTACTGGAGATAGAACATCTAGAATTAAGAGAAAGAGATAGGAAATTTTTTGAAATGTGGCCAGTGAAAGAGATAGCAAAATTTGCGAATTGTGGCCAGTGAAAAATTGCACAGTGCAACCTTCACCAAATGATATGAGGTCTTCTGTTTTCAAATCAGTGAAGATGAGATGGGTGGATTATGTAACACGCATAGGGACATAGCTATATTTAGAAGCCAGAATGCCCACAGGGAGGAGATATAATAAGACAGACAAGCAGACATCTAGTATGCATGAGAGAAGAGAGAATAACTCACAAAAAGTTTAGTCAGAAAACCTCGCAGGCGCAGATGGCAATATAACAGTAATATTAAACACATCATAAATATCGAGAAAGAACTTGCTACTGTTTCAACTGCAACAAAAGAGGATCCAGTGGCTTACCCTTGTGAATTCAATAACCAATTTTTGAACTAGTCTTTCAACTTCTCAAGAAGAACTCTTTTCAATATTAAATAAAAATCCAACTAGATGCAACAGTATGCAGTCAGATTTATTTTACTGTAAAATCACTCTACATGTTTCCGGTGTCACCGCACCCATCATCAGGAGTATTAAAAACTGTAACCGCCTCCTCTGGTACAGGTCATAATATCGGTACAGCTGCTTCAACGTGGCCAGGTCGGGATCTGACCACTGTGGAGGGAAGTACCGATATTATGACCTGTACCAGAGGCTGCGGTTAGAGTTTTTAATACTCCTGATGATGGGTACGGTGACACCAGAAACATGTACAGTGATTTTACAGTAAAATATATTAGACTGCATACTGTTGCATCTAGTTGGATTTTTATTTGCTATTGAATTATGATGCACGGAACCATGAGCTTAAAAAAGGATTCAGTTCCATGGATATAATCACAAACTGACATTCTTTATTTAAGCAGAACAGAGCACAATTAATTTTAACACATTGGGCAATATGTGTGTGAAGTTCCTGTAATTATATGAAAAAGCAGGGCACGTAATGTACACATTATGCTGCACCGCACTCATGTACAATACACATAATTGTCACACGCTACAAAATAACTACATAAATTGTTTGATATCAAAATTTTATGCTAATAACTGTTTGTCACACTAAATAATTTAATGCAACAGCACGCGACGTTCAAAACACAACAGTCGACCCATGGGATACACTCATGTAGTCAAAATTCTACAATTTTATTCCTACTTATTTACTTTTCAAGGCTTTTTGTTTGGAAGAACATGTGGGACGCCACCTTCAAGGAAAATGAAATTAACAAGTACCAGATGGTTAAGTTAAGATAGTTCAAATGGGTTTAAAATGTCTTATTTTATATACAGTACTGAATATTTGAAAATACCTGGAGAGTATGAATGTAGGTTTGCCTATGACGCAGAGCGCTTAATGGACAGTTATATTAATTCATCACATCATACTAATTTTCAAGCCTGTGGTCATAGTGTTCTCATTCCATGATTGCAATATGTCAGTTCTTTCTTGTGTACATATTACAATTCTCTTTCTAAGCCAACATGTAATTTCTCTTCAATATTTACGCACAACGACTTATTCACTTTTTCACTTTCTTGTCTCAAGTTTATTCAAATAAATTTCAAACTTAATTTATATAGCAATATATGACAATTCTTCGGATAGCAGTTAACCAACAAACTATATTCTTATTAAAACTCGAGTTGAAAATTCTTGAATTTCTGGTCAAAGCGATGATTAGGCCTATTCACAGTTTCAGGCTTTGATTTACCTTTTCTCGTCATTAATTAGAATTTCATAATGACCTAGAACCCAGGACTCCCGAGATGACAAGCCTGCTATACCCAGTCACTTAAAAAGATTCATTTTTTCAATACTTTTTAGGCCTCAACTGAAATTCTGTGTTTTAAATAAAATCAAAACAACAGGAACACCAAAAAGAGGGCACTCGGAAACAACATAACCTTAAATTTATTTCGGTAAACAACAGTCACTGCACTGTAAAAGTAACCTCAGTGGCTATGCATATGGCAGTAGCGGACAGTGCGGTCCAGAATCTGCACTTTCTGTATCTTTTTAACGTTGTTTTTAAGCTTCTGGTGGCACACTCCTTCGTTGGGAGACACAATGCCGGCTAGTTAATTACTTATTGTGCTTGTAGCACAATGGCATTACATAAAGGGCACAGAAGGAAAACGGAGATCCTTCACACAGCCTAAAATATGCTGCCTGATGGGGAGTTAATGTTCTTAACTAAGCGGTTAAAGTGAGGTGGTGTGTATTTCTGAGGGCAGTCTGCTGGCAAAGAAAGGATACTCATTAGGATACTTAATGACGACTTCGTATTGTATCATCAGTTACGAGTAAACATAAGTGAATTTAAGGACCTAGTAAAACTGGTTATGCCTTAGCCTCTGCTAAACATGTCAAATTCCGCAGAAAATTCCCAATACTTACACTGTTTCATGAACACACCACTAGTAAACTACTTTACAAAGATTTCACATCCCACCCTTTCTTTAAGTTTATTTAATAAACATATATTTCAAGAGTTCGTATATCACAGTATAGTTTATAAACAGTCTGTCAGGGAAATATTTGAAACTAAGATGCATGAATTAAATGAGAATCTAGGATATTACCCAACACGAACTTACATACATACTGATACATATGTAAAATATGGAACCACAGGGTATGCTAGGCATGTGGCTACAAAGGGATAGAGAAGATAATGTTTGCGATTTTTCGAATAAAATCACTTGATGAAACTGAAAATAGCCATGGGGCGGGGCGAAGGACCACAGATTGAAAGAAAAGGAGACGAAGTAATTAGCCAGAATTCTGTCCGGTAATGAAATTTAAAATTTCCTCATTCCTAATTTCAATTTCTACTATAATACTGTCTGCACTACACTTAATTTTTCTTCCTGTAATTATTCCTTTTTAATTTTCCAGGCATTGGCTCTTACGGTACAACATACACACAATTTGTTTTCAGGTAGAGGCAACTTGCTCGAAACTGACAAAGTTCTTATATATTGCTGTATCTTTATACCCTGCTCGTGGCATATTTATTTCTGTAGTCTGTTTAATTATTGCCACTGAAGTTATTTAAAGAAAACTAGGAAGACCACTTAACGTTTCCAAATTCAAAACGCGTTCTAGAAGTTAGAACGAGACCCCATCTTCCGCAACAATCTATACCGGAAAAACCTCAGCTTGTGTAAACCCTGAATGTGACAAATCGAGTTTCATGTCCACATACAAAAAGACACAAAATTTTAGTTCTGTACAACTTATTTAATATGCATGTTTTATACGGCAAAAAAAAAGGCCGGAAATTTTACCGACTGTTACTGTATTTCCATTGTTTACAAGCTGATGCGGCTGTCAAAGCTCTTCAAAACTACGAATATTTAAACAACAGAGTTAATTATGAATCTCATCGTTGCACCGTGCATTTCGTAAAATCACTTCAACTATTAACCAACAAATGTTAACTTAAAACACTTAAACCACTCCGACATGTTTCGATTTTTCAGATCATCATCAGGGAGTTTCGTCGTTCCTTGCTAAAGTTATTACATATTCACGATTTAGTTCGTTTTTGTGAAAAAGGTGTTGTGGCAGCATATCATGTTGTGTAAGAATCTGTTGTAGAGAGTGTAGTTGGCTAGGTGTGCGTCACCTAGCCAACTACACTCTCTACAACAGATTCTTACACAACATGATATGCTGCCACAACACCTTGTTTACAAAAACGAAATAAATCGTGAATATGTAATAACTTTAGCAAGGAACGACAAAACTCCATGATGATAATCTGAAAAGATCGAAATATTTCGGAGTGGTTTTAAGTGTTTTAAAGTGTTTTAAGTGAAAGTTATATAGGTGCATTTGTTGGTTAATAGTTGAAGTAACAGACTTAACGTTCAATTGGAATGTAATTTCAACATCTGCAGTCAGACGCCATTTCAAACTGTGCAGCTTTCAATACTCCCACCGATCACCCCTGCACCGAATTCAAACCAGGAGGTTTGAACCGCCAAGCTTGTTTCAAACCACGCTAGGGTTGGCATACGGACAGAACTAGAGAGGAGTTCCGCTAAATATCGGGGCCGCTGATGCGATGTGACGCCGTAAATCCTAGCAGTAGTTGTTACTTTTCCCCTCTCTAACCAATCCAACAAGAAACATGAACATGGGAGTAAATTTAAATGTTGCAACATAATACACATAGCCACTGTCTACAACAATTTGGTGGTTTTATATCACGACAGATGAGCCGGATATTTCGATGTCAAACAAGTGTACGCTCTAGATTGTCTAATAAAACACGAAGCGATCTACAGTTCACAGTTCCACATTCAACAGACATAGATTATCCCTTTTAAGGACGAAGAGTAAATTTTTACGAAACCCAGTTCGTACCGCGCAGTAAACACTGTCCACCAAGGTTATAACACGACAAGTAATTTACGTACATCACAACAAGGAAGTTCTATCGTGCAACCATCTTTGTAGTGGAAGAGCAGTAAGTGTTACATATTCTAATTATATATTTGTGGCCTTAGGTATCAAAGCGTGAAATGCGCATGAGCTCTATTGTCATCTGTGGCCTGCTCGGCTCTATAATATTTTTCCACATTATTTGAAAAACGAAACGAATTTCGGAAGAAAGTTACTGAAAATAAAATGTGTGTTTTGATTTACTCTGCACCTTCTGTCTCAAACATTTCTCGTTCTAAGAAAAAAATGAGAAAAATATTACCATAAATGTACAAAAGTCTTCATGTAAAGTAGGTCCATTCCTTCTTATGTCACACTTTTGTAGTGTCTACTTCAGGCTGTAAGGTAAAGCTGCTAGGATCCTTCGAAAAGTCAGTGAGTACTCAGCACTTGATAAGGATTAATGTTACAGAAGGTAGCTAGGAGAAGGTTAAACCGTGTAACAGTACCGTTCTTAGCTTCATAAAATGCCCAAGTCTCTACAGACTACGCCTATCTGCTGACACGTAGGTTATGGGAATGTTATTCGTAGCTGAACTATAAATCACGTACATAGAAAATATCAGTCAGTAAGAGTGTTAATTCAATTGAAATAATGACAAGTAATTACAAAGTATTCCATAAACAATTTCCCATTCAAAACAGGAAAGATCTACAAAGATGTTAAAGTCCGCGATCTCAGAACCATCACTATTTACACATTAACTGCGTTTAGGCGCGTTAGTAAAATTGCGAAAAGCGACTATAAACTTGGTCATATGTCTGTCTGTCTGTCTGTCTATCCGTCCGCATGAAACAACTCGTGTCCCAGTGGATGGATTTTCATGAAATTTGATATCCGAATATTTTTCGAAAATCTGCCAAGAAAGTTCAAGTTTTTTTTAATGTCTGACAAGAATAAGGGGTACTTTACATGAACACATAGGTACATGTATGGTAATATTTCATTTAATTTATATTTCAAATGAGAAATATTTCAGACAAAGGTATAGATAAAATCAAAATATATATTTCATGCACAATAACATTTTATTTTTCTATCATCCTGTTCTGAGATAATGGCGAAAAAGGACGTAGAGCCGGACAGGCTACAGAAAACAATCTAATACAGCGTATGGGCTTTGTATGCTTGCAGCAAAAGCTACGGACACATATACTCAAAATCTGTAATACTTATGGCTTTTCAACGGCAAAAATGTTTACGCAAAAGCTATTAAATATTACTTTTACTCATACATTTCTTCTCTTCATAAAACCGAAACAAAGTTAACTGGCGGTATTTAAATTCATGATTGAGTGGCTGAGGTTTCAGAAACACTGCAGTTTTAATTTCTTGTACTATTTATATTTACAGTTGGTAAGTAAATTAAGGTCCATCTGACAGTAAGTACGTAACTTAACGACAGAATTTGAACTATAAAGGGAGTTATTGTAATGGCATGGCAGGGGGAAGGAAAAGAGTGGTTTGTTGCTTCAGATTTAAACATTTCTACTCACCATACAAGCATAGATTTAACTTTTCATATATCCTTATAGACACGGTAAAGTTTTTATGTATATTGAACCGTGCATATTGTGAAGGTTGAAGAATAAAAGACCAATTTGATGTTACTTGCTATTTTATTTTATTTACGTGCTCAACATGTTTCGGACGTTAATATATCCATCATCAGGAGCTTGCGACTATAATGTTGAATTACCACATCGGTCGTATTGTTCTTGGTTCAATGTGTGCTGGAGATTCGGTGTGGTTGGGTTGGAGTGGTATCCGTGTTGCAGGCTTCAGCCATTATTTCTTACAAATTTTGTTCAAAACATTTTTCTTTACGATCAGTGTTTAAAGAATTACAATGGATGTGTGTGTGTGTGTGTATGGGTGTGTGTGTGTGTGCGCGCGCAGAAATGCATCCAAATCTATGAAACTTGCTGTCATTTTGGTTTGATTTAACCAGAATACAAATGTTTCTGTATTTTTTCGTAAAATCTCCACCTATTCCATAAATCTCCAATCACGTATTTTCGATTTATCTTCGTAAAAGCGGACGGACAGATTTAAACGGCGATTTAATTGGGCACTGCAGAGAAGTGAATGAGTCTAACAGATGTAATTTCCAGACATTCATGGGGCACATAAACTGTCAACTCTGCATATATCAGGCTTTCTTTATGTGGAGAGACCTATTATAGACTGTAGCCGTGTACTCTCCAGTGTTGGTTCAAATTAAGTTATGAAACTCACAATGTCTTAAACTTTCCTCTGTTGTCACAAAAAAAAAATTATTATTAGACCTATTAATAAAAAAAAGATTAAACGTACATTACTGCATTACTGGCAAAAATAACACGACCAAATTATAGATATATTAAGTACCGGCTGTAATATAAATATTTTTGTCAGCCTAAGAAAATTGAACTTAAAGCATGTAATGCAGCGCACTTCTAATGATAAAGTCAACAGAATGTATAGGCCTACTCACAACTGTGGTGCCATACAAGGCAACACTGTCTGCATAAATTATGCTGTATCATTTTTATGAATGTCATACCATTCTCCTTTATAGATAAGTATTCATTAATCAAAACAGTGTCAATGTTCCGCAGTTTTCTGACTAGTCACCAGTATGCCAGTCCTACTGCCTAATCGAAGTAAATCAAAAACAATTTTAACTTACTCAAGTCCTGGTATGCTGGTCCCAGTGGCCGTGCGGTCTAAGGCGTAGGTCTGCGACCCCTCGCCTTCTGAGATTGTGGGTTCGAATCCCACCGGCGACATGGACGTCCGTCTGTTGTGAGTGTTGTGTGTTGTCAGGTAGAGGCCTCTGCGATGGGCTGATCACTCGTCCAGAGGAATCCTACCGACTGTGGTGCGTCTTTGTGTGTGATCTAGAAAACGTCATGCATGAGGAGGCATTGGCCCACTGGGGGCTGTCGCGCCAAGGAAACAGCAACATCAAGTCCCGGTATCACATCATTGCTATTCAGAGCACATCAAGTGCAGGTCCTACTGCTGAATAAAACCTTACGTTAAGAATTTCAGTTGTCTGAGATGTGACGCTGTGTTTTCGGGGGATTAGGCTTAATTTCCATACGTGAAAACTCTCGTACCCTCCGAAAGGTGGGGCAGTTCTAGCCCAATAACAATTAGTCACATCTGAGAGGAGAGGAATCCTCAGTAAAAGTCCCGAAATCTCACAAACTAGAACTACTTCTGGTGATCATTTAACAATATTTCGCGCGTGAACTATTCTGCGAAGGACATTACGGTTTATGTTAATTGTAATGTAAGCCTCTTACTTCCTCACTCCACGGTGCAGAGTCCTCCTTGAGAGGATAACTGATTTGCAGCTAGTCAAGAAATTCCCCGCATTTCACGGAACCCGAAGGTTCATTACCGCACTCACAAGCGTCCGCCACCTGTCAATATCCTGGGCCAGCCCAATCCAGTCCATATACCCACATCCCAACTCCTGGAGATCCAGCCTAATATTATCTACCCATCTACGTCCAGGTCTCCCCATTGGTCGCCTTCCTTCCGGTTTCCCCAGTAATCCTCTACAATGGAATTCTCGGGGTCTCTTTATATGGGTAAAACATTTTTAAAATTAAAAGACCAAGTTTCGAAAAGCCGTCATGCTGCAAACAAAATAATTATACACTCACTCACTCACACGAGACTCTAATACGCCAAACTTTGCAGCAAAGTTGGTAGCACTGCCGCCTTGAATTTTGGATGCACGGTTGAAATATCTGTCAACAGTACGGATATTTTGATTGAAGTTTTATTCGTGGTTTTCCTCATTCATTTTATAAAGCTGCAGAGAACGTAAAGGTGGTCTAAGTTAAGAGTAGACCTGTTTCCGTAAGCTGCTTAAGGTTCAGCAGGTGTCCAGTTTGCAGGTACAGCTACTTAGGCCAATATGTCCACTATGGTATTTGTATCATATCACATCCACGTCCTTCCTAAATAATTATGCACTATCAAACTTAAACGAGTCAAGGAACTAGAACTTTGGTTGTAATCCAATCGATTGAGAGCGTAGTTCAACGAAATATAAATATTTACTGATTAGTTGAATAAAGAAAGTCCAACTTGATGTCACTTGCTTTATTATTTCATTATTTAATGCTCAACATGTTTCGGATGTTAATTCATCCATCCTCAGGAGCTTGCGACTTATTTGTTGAGTTATTTCATGGGTTGTATTGAT
>Ga0123357_10012548_pt1 | contig 10934 bp, 4 predicted proteins | sample TergutEmb28metaG_FD_89873 | JGI IMG/M metagenome (GOLD analysis project Ga0123357, IMG submission 89873) | Embiratermes neotenicus P4 segment gut microbial communities from Petit-Saut dam, French Guiana - Emb289 P4 | ecosystem: Host-associated > Arthropoda: Insects > Digestive system > Gut ... | reverse complement strand
TCTTCTATCTGTGGACATGTCTCTTTCCAAAACTTCACTAGGAAACGTTTCTGATCTTCCTTGCTAAAAGGTACCAATGAATATGACTGACATTGAAATTCTGTCTCTAGCTGATCCCTCACTGAATTTCGAGAAGTTACCCAAATTCTTTTTATCTTCGTTTTGGACAGAATTTTCAGAACTTGAATAACTTCTTCGGTGTAATGCGGACTCACTTCGTCCACTCCATCAATCAGCACAACCATATTCCCTGTTGCATTGTAAGTGTAATTAAATAGCAGCCCCTTCAGCAGTACGCCATCACTTTCCTTTATTTGTGCGGCTTTTGTTAAAAGTTTAATGACGCCTTTTTGGTCACAACCATTTGCTTTCAACTCGTGCAATATCGTTGTGTAGTTGTTGATATTGACCCTTACTATCCACAGGTCAGGGTGACGTTCTAGCGTTTCCTTTGCGAGGTGAGTCAGAAAGGTCGATTTTCCCATTCCTGGTTCATCTGTGACCAGAATGATCTGACCCTTACCGTCGATCAATGTGTTGGGTTTCCAAACTGTATCCGTTTCCCTTTCCAAGTTTTCGTCCAAATGTGGAGTGCTATCTCGCATTTCCTGCAAAATACTGCCCCCTAATGCATGTTGTATTTCGCCTTGTGTTGGAAAGCGAGCTTCGGCATCCCTGCTGCACTGAAGTGTTCTGGCAATGTAATACTCTACTGTGTCCTCGCTGCGAATGCCTATCGAAGGTTTTTCATTCTCCAACAAGAGTGATATTGAATCACAATCTAATGCATTAAGCACGCCAACATCATCGTTCTTTACTATAGTGCTCAGTCTTACTTCGACACCTTGGAAGTAAACTATTTTGTCCAGAAATAACTTCTGAGACTCTGGGATCATATCCGTGAATTTACAGACGTCGTTCATTTCTGTGAGATTAGTATGGAATATACGACGAAAATCATTTATTTGCTGTAAGTTACCCACATTTTTTGATATGAAGATGAACTTCTTTTCAGCAACATTATCATTCAGGAAACCAGATAATTCAATAAAAAGTTCTCGAGAAACTTCAGCTGAACTGTCACTTTCTAGCACTAGCACATCAAATATATTTTTCCAAGCCAACATAACCTCAGTCTTATACTGAATCAGCTGCTGTAAATTCAGCACGATATGTTTTGTAGCACTCAGCATCTGGTGAATCTTAACAGCTGTGAGTGTTGTTGATCGTCCGGGGGCGAATATCAGTACAGCCTTGTGGGGTTCTGTCATCTGTTGTATGTCTGTTATTGCGGACTGTTTGTATTTCGTACTGAGATCGTCAAGTTCGGTTTTCCTCTGATCCAGTATCCTTTCTAATAAAGTGGGTCTTACTTCTTCTGACGTCTTCAGCAAAGGGTCATTCTTTTTGTAATTTGTGTCTTTCAGGAAATAATTACAGTTTTGCCACCAGTTCTGTATATTAGGAAGGAAACTTTTGTAGGTTGAATCCAGTTCGCTGTCAGGTATTTTCATACTTTGCTGCAGCTCGCGTTTAATTTCACAGTCCATCTCCTCCTCTTTAGCCTGATTGTAACAGATTCTAAATCGACTCAAGAACTCTCGGTATTTGGGCAGATCCTGCAGATGCTCGTAAATGGCTTTGTGTTCCTCTTCGTTAAACTGCAGCACGGAGCCGCCAGTCATCAGGAATTCTTCTTCACCAAAATCTATGACATTGTAAGACTTCAGTTCTTGTACAACATCAGCATTTGTGTATAAAATGAACAGACTTTCATCAATACTACCTTCCAGTTTGAATCCTTCTTCGCTGCAGTTGAACTTCTCTTCTATCTGTATGTATGAGTCGTAATATTTACGTAAACTGAAGTCTCCCTTTCCATCCAGCAGTTGTTGCATTGTAACTTTTTGTTTTACTTTGCTCTTTAGCTGCAGGAAGATGTGCTTTTTACTGCAGTTGCCGTCGAGATATTCTACTACAACATCATCAAATGCTCCAAGCCCCTGCATGATTGAAGCAAGTTTAAAATTATACCCTTTTTTCGTGGCCCTCAGGAATACCAGGGCGCAGAATTTATACCCGAAACTTTGACCAAGTATCCCTGCGGCCCCCTTGTCCTTGTAGTGCACGGACCGCTTCTCTTCTGAACCGGGCAGCCTGTAAAACACAAGATCAAAATATGTTCGTTTTGGAAAGTGTATTGCGAAGCATGGTACGTAAGTTTGGAGATGAGTTGTTGCTTTTTGGTAAGTTACCAGTACTTTCTTCAAATGGTTTTTCGTTAACCCTTTAAACGCCGAGTTAAATCCCGACTGCCCTTTGCTAGCTTTATTCGGAGCTCTCTATATTCTCCACGTTAGCAGGTAAGGGTTAAACACACTCTGAACTAAATTAAAAAAAATTACTGGGCATGTTTAGTTATTGTTTAAAAAGCCCAAGGGAAACTTGTGCACCTGCAGAATGCCAGGAGATCGATGCCGACAAATTTTGGCCTACATTTTTGTGAAATATTTTTGAGATTATAAAGAAAGTGCATTAGCTGCTTGGAGCGTGTAGTTACTGTGACAGCAACTGACTGGATGCGAACATGTGTATTAGATTGAAGAAAATATGAAGTTCCAGAAGGGAAAACAAAAAAGGGACTGTGGAGATTTTATATATTTTACGGCTATAGGCGGAAAATTTTGTTTAAGGTAAATTGTTGGGATCGGATTTGGAACTGGGAATGTGAACGTGCAGCGGAAAAATATCAATAATATTTTAGATACTGTGATTGAATTGGTTTTGAAGGTCGAGAGGAGACCAAAAAGATATGGATTACACAGAAAATGACATATAAAGGACGAGCGAAGGAATTGGAAGAATGTTAACAATGTGGAAGGAAAGAAGAACTACAAAAAACCGAGGAACTTATTGGCAGGGAACGCAGAGAAGGCGAAGAAAAATACTTTGACAAAGTATAAGGCGAGACAAAGGAATTTCAAAGAACACAACACTGTGATTTAATATACACGAAGTTGAAGGAACTGGGTTGTAAAGTAAAGCGAGGGGTTAAAATATCGGTATTGGAGATTATAAAGGCATTATAATTGTACATGAAAGCAGGTAGGGAATATCTGGGAGAATTATGTTACAGAACTGTGCGTTCGATCTAATGAACCAGAAAACCAGAGACGAACATGAATACGAAGTAAACACAGACGCAAAATACCCTTAAATTTTGCAAAGCGAAGCAGAGAAAGCGGTCTCAGGAAAGTGGCAGGAATGATCAACAACGTATATGGAACTGTACAGTGGCCCAGTGTTACAGTGATCGTGTTACAGTGATCGTGTTACAGTGGTCCTGTTTCTGTGATCGTGTTACAGTGATCGTGTTACAGTGGTCTTGTTACAGTGGTCGTGTTACAGTGGTCGTGTTACAGTGAACGTGTTACAGTGGTCGTGTTACAGTGATCGTGTTACTGTGATCGTGTTACAGTGATCGTGTTACAGTGATCGTGTTACTGTGGTCGTGTTACAGTGGTCGTGTTACAGTGGTCGTGTTACAGTGATCGTGTTACAGTGGTCGTGTTACAGTGGTCGTGTTACAGTGGTCGTGTTACAGAAGAAGACAAAAGCTGCAAAATTCAGCGAACATCGCACATTCAGTTTCGTCGCAAATACTGCACGAATAGTAGCAAGGGTACTTAGAAGAAGAACTGGAATGAAACTGTGGTTATAGGTGGAGAAGATGAGTTTGGATTTACAAGAGCAACAGGATGCTGAGAGTGATATCACGACGAATTGTGGGCACAGTTGAGGAATTGTGTGCTTGTTTCGTAGACTGACAGAAGGTATATGAGAGTGTAAATTGACCGGGTTGATACAGATCGCAAATGAAACTGGTATAGATTGGCGTGAGAGAAATTTCGAGTAGCAATCTGTATATGGAAAAGAATGTTAAATTATGATTGGTCCTAGGGGAAACAGAAATTGTGTAGATTAGAAGGGGAGTAGATAAGAATGATGTCTGTTAGCGAATCTGTTCTATATGTACAGCGAATAACTTACTAAAGAAGCTCTCGCAGATTTTGTAAAGTTTGAATCACTTACTCCATGGTGCAAAGTCCTTCTTGAGAAGCTAACTAGTTTGCAGCTACTCAAGAAATTCCCCACATTTTATGAAACCCGAACGTTCATTACCGCACTCACAAGTTTCAATTAGGAAATGTAATTCGCATTTGAGATGTGGTGAATTATTTATTGAAGGGAAAAGAGAGGGAAGGATATAGATGACAGGAAGGCAAGAAAGGAAACGTAAACAGCTACTGGATGATCGTAAGGGAAGGGAGATGACTGTGAACGGAAAGAGGAAGCACTAGTTCATACTGTGTTGAGATCTCGCTTTTGTAGGGGATAAGGAACTTTCGTAAGACACTTCGGTTTGCACGGAAGAAAGAAATGAATGAATGAATGAATAAATGAAAGAAGGAATGAATGAAATAATGAATATTCGTATACACCATTATATACTGGAAGGCCATTCATCTGTTTACCGTCACCACATAATTTTTTGTAGTTTTACCAGATATGAAATATCTGTCATGGCATCACCAAACGGTCCAAATGCAACCATTCTGGTACTGGTTTGTGAATATTAATTAAAATGTGAAGCATGTTTTTAGAATGGCAACGTCTTGAATGCCTTTTAAAGTTCATTGTGTCAGCAGTAATTTTACAATTATAGTAAATTAAATATAATAAAAATAAATTGTTGGTGGTCTAGCGGTAGCGTGCTGGCTTTTAGTACCCAAGTTTGCGGGTTCAAACCCGGCCGAAGTAGTCGGATTTTTAAGGCGAAAAAGTCCTCAGCACGCCTTCCTTCGGAGGGGAAGTAAAGCCTTCGGTCCAATGTCGTAGATTTGCAGCATGCAAAAGATCCCTAAAATTATGTGGAAGTCGGAATTTATGCAAAATTACTGCCGGACATCTTTCTCGCCCACAGTTCCACCTTGCACTGCTAGGATCTCTCGCGTCGTTGTGGACGGAGGAACCTGGCGGCTAAAGTGGGAACGTCTAAAGGCGGGGGAAAGCAATGGAAAACTACCCCCAAGAATTTGCCCAGGTTGCAGTGTGCCAGAGCCATACCGGTCACATGACTTGGCACTGGTTCCTGCCAAGCCCGGCCTTCGAGGCCGAATACTAATGAATGAATGTTTATTGCATAAAGAGGATTTTTATACAAAGTTATTGCATGGTTACATTTATAAAGTGTCTGTCATTTTGTTTAAAATATAAGGCTCGAATCTCACAAATCATACAGCCCACCTAACTCAATCACCTGACAGCAGCAGCTACGTACTTAGACAAGTACTGGCACCTCCACCGCTCTGACTGCACAAAAACACACCGATCTACGCACACAAAACTTCACTTAAATTATCGGCTTGTGTCATTTACTTATGATCGCACTTAAGTAGGGCTTTTATTACCTGCTAGTTTTATAAAATTGGGCCTTTCTTTACTCCGTGGATGGCTTTTGTGGGTTGTTTAAGTTAACATACTGGCTTCTATGATAGAAATAGAAAATAGGTGGCACAAGTGACTGATGGTAATCGACTGAGAATTTTAATGTTTCCGAACTCAATAAACAATGCCAGAAACACAAATATCTAGTGTAACTTTCTTTGTTCTAACAGTGGGTTTTATGCAATTTCTGTCAAGCCGGAGAAACTAATACACGTGGCAATATCTTTCTAAGGAAGAGGGATGTAATACCGTGTGTCAAATTCTGTCAACATTAAATGTACCCAAACTTCTTAATATCACGTGTTCGTAATTTATTTAGATATGATGGATAAAAGTGCGAAATATGTACAGAACTGAGAGGCATAAGACCAAATTTTAAACTCATGGTTCCGTGCATCGTAATCAAATGTTAATAGAAATCCAACCAGATGCAACAGTATGCAGATATTTATTTACTGCAAAGCTACCCTACATGTTTCGGGCGCCACAACACCCATTATCAGGAGTACTAAACACGGTAACCGCAGCCTCCGGTACAGGTCATAATACTGGTAAAGCTACTTCCTCCAACGTGGCGTGATCGGGACTATCAGGCCAAGTTGGAGGGGAGTAGCGGTACAAGTAGTATGACGTGTACTGGAGGATGCGGTTACAGTTCTTACTACTCCTGATAATGGGTGTTGTGGCGCCCGAAACATGTGGGGTAGCTTTGTAGTAAATAAATATCTGCATAATGTTGAACCTGGTTGGAATTTTATTAACATTGCATAAGATCAAATTATCAGCAGATGGTTAAGAAATGTAGCTGAATAGAAAATGTGTATCAGAATAAGTTTTTTTACTAAATTTCGAAATTAAGAACACAAATTACACCTCATTTGAAATCTGTCGAAGTTCCGAAACTCACCGACGGACACAATAAACAGACTGTAAGGTCACGTGGCTAATAAATCGGACCGGTCTGTGGATGTACTTTCTCAGTCCTCAGTCGATTAATTTACTTGTAGTACGAGAACATACAACGTGACTGTAACAACTTTATTGTCCAACTCACTACAGAGATACGTTTTTATGAGAAGTGTGGGGTCGTGTAGTGCGGTAGAGAAATGACGATAATTCTGAGAAAATTTCAGGCAGCAGTTCTATCTGAAATATCTGCACCACAGTCCTTCACATCCTGCAGAACGCAAAGTCGTACTGATAGCAGTCAGCACATTAAGGCTGAAGTCGTAACTGTTGATGAGAGATAACAGAAAACGGCAGGAACTGCTGCTGGCTTGTTGAGGCGGAAAAAATGGCCGAGATATTTTCTGTGGCACTGGGAAAAGGTTGAGTTTATTGGAAGCACTGTTGTAGCAGGTATTTGTGTTCTTTTAACGAGCAATTAATGACTAAACTTCTGCAGTCTGTCTACTGTCTGTCAGTATCTCACACTGTACAGTCTGTCCAATGTCTGTCAGTACCTCACACTGTACAGTCTGCCAATTGTCTGCCAGAACCTCACATTGAACAGTCTGTCCAATGTCTGTTAGTACCTCACAATGTACAGTCTGCCCATTGTCTGCCAGAACCTCACATTGTATAGTCTGTCCAAGGTCTATCAGCACCTCACGCTGTACAACCAGTCCACTGTAAGTCAGTACCTCACACTGTAAAGTCTGTCCACTGTCTGTCAGTAACTCACACTGTAGAGTCTGCCCAATGCCTGTCAGTACCTCATACTGTAGAGTCTGTCCATTGTCTGTCTGTACCTCAAACGGTACAGTCTGTACAATGCCTGTCAGTACCTCACAGTGTAGAGTCCGTCCACTGCCTGTCAGTACTTCACATTGTACGGCCAGTCCACTGTCTTTCGGTACCTCACAGTGTACAGTCTGTCCACTGCCTGTCAGTACCTCACACTGTAGAGTTTGTCCACTGTCTTTCAGTACCTCACACTCTACAGTCTGTCTATTGTCAGTTAGTACTTCACACTCTACAGTCTGTCCACTGTCTGTCAGTACCTCACAATGTAAAATCTTTACACTGTCTGTCAGTAACTCACACTGTACATTCGGTGCACTGACTGTCACTACCTCACAATCTAAAGCCTGTCCACTGCCTGTCAGTACTTCATAGTGTACAGCCAGTCCACTGTCTGTCAGTACCTCAACTCTAAGTCTGTCCATTGTCTGTCAGTACCTCACAATGTACAGTCTGTCCACTGTCTGTCAGTACCTTAATCTGTGCAGTCTGTCCACTGAGTGTCACTACCTCACACGGTACAGTCTGTCCACTGCCTGTCAGTACCTCACAATGTAAAGCCAGTCCACTGTCTGTCAGTACCTCACAATGTGCAATCTGTCCACTGCCTGTCAGTACCTCACACTGTACAGCCAGTCAACTCTCTGTCAGTACCTCACATTTTACAGTCTCTCCAATGTCTGTCAGTACCTGATACTGTACAATCTTTCCACTGTCCTTCAGTACCTCACACTGTACATTCTTTCCACTCTCTGTCAGTACCTCACAGTGTACAGTCAGTCCACTGACTGTCACTACCTCACACTGTACAGTCTGTCCACTGACTGTCACTACCTCACACTCTGCAGTCTGTCCACTGCCTGTCAGTATTTCACACTGTACAGCCAGTCCATTGTCTGTCAGTACCTCACACTGTACAGCCAGTCCACTGTCTGTCAGTACCTCACACTGCACAGCCAGTGAACTGTCTGTCATTACTTCACTCTGTACATTCTGTCCACTGTCTCACAGTACCTCACAATATTCAGTCTGTCCACTCTCTGTCAGTACCTCACACTGTACATTCAGTCCACTGTCTGTCAGTACCTGACACTGTATATTCTGTGCACTGCCTGTCGGTACCTCACACTGTACACTCTCTCCACTGCCTGTCGGTACCTCACACTGTACACTCTCTCCACTGACTGTCACTACCTCACACTCTACTGTCTGTCCACTGACTGTCAGTATCTCACACTGTACACTGTGTCTTCATTTGTCTATCGGTACTTTTAACATGTGCACTGCACCGACTGGAATTCTGTAAATGACTACCGAGTGCTTTAAAATTATTTTTTCAGTTTACTGTTTACATATTGCGATTTAAATTACGCCAATACTGACTGCTTGATTTGCTGCTGTTTAGAGATTTCTCCCCCACGATATTGCCATATATTGCCATTTTTACCTAAAATATTTATCATTAGTTTCTCATAAAACAAAACAACTTTGGACATTCTCACCTTCAGTCATTAAATTCAGATCGAAAATTAAACCGCACTGCTTGCGCATTTTACAACATCGCAAACCCACGCCGCTACGTGTGGCTATTTTTTGGTAATTCCGACATACTTATATACTAACATTGGGAACTTATGTTTCTCCTTTCTCAGTTGCGTTTTATAGAACTAACTTTTCAAAATTCGATACATTATGGGCTACAAATTTTCCGGACCGAACAGTGGGCAATTTGTGACGCTTCAACTTCCAATACAAATTTCACCAAAATTGTTAATAATGAAACTCTCAAGTTGAAACCCCAATCCCGGGAATAATTTTGGATCGCGATATTTTTGTCATCGGCTATTACTGTCTAGACCATTTGTTATTTGTTCCCAATTTAATAATCCCATTTCGATTTTAATTCCTTCCAACCATAGCAAATTCTCTTATTTTCTTTCATATTTCAGTGGGAAATGAGACTCCATCCTAAAGCACTCTTAACCATTTGACGCCTAACGACCCCTATAGTGGTCGTACCGCACCGCTAACCTCTAAACGTTGCATTTTATATATTTATTCAACAAATACAAGACTGAATATTTTAAACATGGTATATACTCTCCGTTTCTTTGTCTTCAAAATGCAGTTTGTTTCATAATTCTAAAGTATTTGGTTCCTGTTTTATCACATTTTATATACAGGATGTTCTAAAATTAAAAAAATAATTCGGGCGCCAAACGGTTAAGTTAAGAAAATGGACCTTATACAAACTGATAGCACTACGCAAGTAAATTAATGAGTCGTTTCAGTTTGCTTTAATGTCTATTCTTGCTTCTGTTGAGGATGAAGAAACGGGGGAATGTGATGCTACCGTTTCACCAAACAACGAATCACCATCTGAAACTTGTGACTCCTGCGACGACACGAATTAATTATTAAGTGGTGATGCTTATTTAAACACTTCTGATAACAACATTTCTTCATTTGTTGATGTCAACGTGTCTGCACTGAATGAACCAAATTATTGATTTGATCACAAAGAAAGAAAACTGGAAACCGAACATCAGTAAAATAAAAAACAGCTGTGCCATCTGAATGGAAAAAAAATAAAACCTATTTGCTACGAATTACCGGACACAAACAAAACATTTAAAAGAGATACTGAAATACCTGAGCGGAAATTATTCCCTATTGTGGGGCCACTGGTAGAGTGAAATATTTTTCTGAGTTCTTCGAACGGAAATGACTTGTGATATTTTCGAAATATTTTGGTCTCTGGGGGATATCAGTGCCCAAAGAATTCGGAGTTTGTGTTAATTTCACTTCAAGCAAGACAAGAAATTCTTGGAAGTTGCTTCAGAATGTGCAACTATGAAAGGTTTATTTGATTCTGTTCCCATTTCCTAAATAATATATGACGATCTGCAGTCATTAACATACAATGTAATTCTGCCACAATGCCATTCAAGTTTTATTTACAAAGTACTCATATTTGAATAAGAAATATTTAAAGTCAGTAGCCTCAATTTAGTTACATTCTTAACAAGAGTTTGTTTGTTTGTTTGTTTGTTTGACAGTACAAATTCTATTTGAATTGTAATAAAGTTTTTTTACTAAGTGGGTTTTATTTTGTAGATCCTAGCTTAAGTTACAAGTGAGAATTTAAACTTATGAGTAACTGTTTGAACAACAGTGGCACAACACAAAACAGGGCGGGTAAATCTGACTAAAATCTCAGCAGGTGTTTGCTAAACACAAGCAAGCATACAAATGTTAAATATAGACGACGGGCAACAAAGTACCGTTAAATTCAGTACTCTAAGAATTTTCAAAAGTTTACGATCAAGACATATTGGTAAGTACATTTTTTATTACTCATTTCACAATTATACAGTTTTTGAATTGCGCCATTCGGAGAGCGATATGACATTCAGTGAATTTGCATTGTATTGTGCTTCACAGTGTAATGAAATTTGAAAAAAAAAATGATTTAAACTCAGTGGGGTATCGCATATCAGAATAAGGAAGTGATTTAGAAGATCAATTGCAAACATATAACGAAATAAACGGAGCTATAAGGAGACATTTTGGAAAACAAATGAACAAAGAAACAAAGTTAAGAATTCACAACATTACAGCTAAAGCAGCATTGAAATTTGGAAATGAAGCTTGGGTACTGAAGAAAAGAGAGGAACAACGTT
>Ga0123357_10012547_pt1 | contig 10935 bp, 11 predicted proteins | sample TergutEmb28metaG_FD_89873 | JGI IMG/M metagenome (GOLD analysis project Ga0123357, IMG submission 89873) | Embiratermes neotenicus P4 segment gut microbial communities from Petit-Saut dam, French Guiana - Emb289 P4 | ecosystem: Host-associated > Arthropoda: Insects > Digestive system > Gut ... | reverse complement strand
CCCGCCGTCCGGGAGCAACCCGGCCAACGCTTCGGGCGCCGGGTACACCCGTTGGCGCCCGCGTCCCTCCAACGCGTCCACAGCCGCCTGCAACCGCGCGACGGCGTTCTCCCCCTGCGGGGAGACGAGGGCGAGCGAACGCAGAGACATACCCCCATGATCGAACGTTTGTTCGATTAAGTCAAGAGGGTTTCAGAGTCGCCATCGCCGCTGGACACTCATACGATGAACGTATGAAAACTATCGTCATCACCGGGGCGAGCGACGGGATCGGCGCCGCCGCAGCACGGCGTCTCGTCGCCGACGGGCACCAGGTCGTCGTCGTGGGCCGCTCGCCGGGCAAAACTGCCGCCGTCGCCGCCGAACTCGACGCCCCCTACCGCGTCGCGGACTTCTCCCGGCTGTCGGAGGTCCGGGAACTCGCCAGTTGGCTGGGCGAGCACTACCCGCACATCGACGTGCTGGCCAACAACGCCGGGTTCATCTGTGGCGCCCACCGGGTGGAAACCCCCGACGGCCACGAGGCGACGTTCCAGGTGAACTACCTGGCGCCGTTCCTGTTGACGGCGCTGCTGCGCGACCAGTTGATCGACAGCCGCGCCGTCGTCGTCGAAACGTCCAGCATGGCCCATTGGGGCGGACGCCTCGACCTCGACGACCTCGACCACGAACGGTCGTACTCCCCCATGCGCGCCTACAGCGACTCGAAGCTGGCGCTCATCCTGCACGCGCGCGAGTTGCAATACCGCTATGGCTCTCAGGGGTTGACGGCTGTGACGTTCCACCCGGGCGTCATCGCATCGAATTTCGCCAACGGGATGGGGACGCTCATGAGTTGGGCGTACAGCGGGCCGCTGGCGAGCATCTTCCCCGACCCAGACGCCGGCGCGGACTCCTTGGTCTTCCTGGCCGAATCCGACCCAGCCGACATCCCGCCGGGCGGCTACATCATCCGCCGCAAGCCGTCACGGACACTCCCCAGCGCCTGGGACGAACGGCTCGCCCACGAGTTGTGGGCGCAAACCGAGCAGATCCTCGGCTTGGTCTAGGCGCCGCAGCCATCGCCGGCAACGCGTCCAGACAGTCGCCAAGGCGCCCACCGGCGCGAATGAATGCCAGCGCGCAGCCATCGGTCGTCGGCCTCGTAGTCTGCCGAACGCCCGGTTGTTTGGTAGAGTCGCCTGCGGCCCGTCTAGCAGGCCCCCGTAGCTCAGGGGATAGAGCACCGCCCTCCGGAGGCGGGAGCGAGGGTTCGAATCCCTCCGGGGGCGCCACCGTGACCAGGTTGTCAGGGTTGTCAGCCCATAGGGTGCCGCGACGGCGGCAACCCTCTGCCGCAAGGGTCTTTCGGGTCGCGCAAGGCGTCGATGACCTGCGCGAGAGTGGCGGTTGCCGTCCGAATCTTGGTTGAACTGGAGGCGACGTTTCCCAGCGGGGAGGACTTCAGCGCCGCGTCTCCGTGACGCACCAGAGCCTCACCGGCAGCGGTCAGGCTGATCAACCGGGACCGTCGGGAAGCCGAATCTGGGGCGACGCCGATCCAGCCGGCGCGCGAGCCTTGGTCGATCAGACGCGATACGGTGGCTTTCGTCAGGCCGAGATGGTCGGCGATCGCCGTCTGGTTCAACGGCCCCGGATGGGCGTCGACCACCGACAGCACCATAAACTGCCCGAAACTGATGCCCAGTTCGGTGGCGATGACCGCCTCGGCCTCCCGTTCCAGGATCGCGGCGGCCTTGCGCACCGAATACCAGAACTCCCACGCCGCGATCTCCGATTCCATGACCACATCTTATACTCAACGGTATGGTATACAATAGTTGCATCATCAACAGTTGAGTGGAAGGACGAACTGATGAGGGTCATGGTCGTGGTCGATCATCCTTATGGGGCCGACGCCTGGGACAACACACCGCACCGGCGCTCGTTCACCGTCGCCTTGGCCCATGCGGCCATTGAGGGCCTCCAACAAGCCGGACACCAGATCGACCTGGTCGACCTCCACGCCGACGGTTTCAACCCCGTCATGTCCGCCGACGACCTAGCCGCCTGGCGCCAAGGCGCCCCCTCCCCCGACCCGACAGCCGCCGACTACCAACGACGCCTGCTGGCCGCCGACCACCTCGTGCTCGCCTTCCCCATCTGGTGGGAAGCCATGCCCGCCGCCACCAAAGGCTTCATCGACAAGGTCGTCGCCAAAGGCGTCGCCTACCACCAAGGAACCGGCATCCCACCCATGACCAACGCGACGAAACTGTCCGGCGTCACCCTCATCACCGTCATGTCCACCCCCACCCTTCTCTATCGGCTCGCGTTCGGCACGGCTGTCACCAAAATCCTGCTACGCGGCACCTTCCGCAAAATCGGCGTCGGCCACCTCGCCTGGGTCCACCACGCCAGCGTCGACCGCAAAACCCCCGCCGCCCGCCAAGGCATCCTCGACGCCACCCGGCAACGCTTCGCCCGCCAGGCATGACCGTCCCCCGCCAGGTGAGAAGCAACTGATGAGACGGGGGGCCACCGCCATCATCGCGGCGACGGCCACCACCATTGCCGAGCGCGTGCTGCCCAACGGCCCGACGGGTGTCCGGGCACATGGAGATAGACGAGCCCGATTAGGCCGGATCGGCGCACGCCGACGTTAGGCTGGCCCCATGCGGTTGGACGTGTGGCTGTGGGCGGCCCGGTTTTTCAAGAGCCGGTCGTTGGCGACGACTGCCTGCCGGGCGGGGAAAGTGCGCCTGAACGGCTCGATCGCCAAGGCGTCGGCACAAGTGGGCGTCGGGGACATGGTCTCCTGGCGCGACCCCTTGCGGACACGCGAGGTCAAGGTGGTCGAACTGCTTCCGCGCCGCGTCGGCGCTCCCCAGGCCGTCGAAGCCTACGTCGACCTCTCCCCCGCGTTGCCGACCAAAGAAGAACGCGGCAGCGTCCCCCAACGCGACCGGGGCGCCGGACGGCCCGAAAAGAAAGACCGCCGCGACCTCGACCAATTGCGAGGTTTTCACAAGTGACCGCGCCCGACGGCGTTGATCTGGTCCTGGCAAGATCGCCCCGCAAACGGCGGCTGTCGTCCGCGTAGAGTAAGGAACAGGCGGCGGGCTCATCCACCGGGCGTCGAACAGGAGGATTGGCATGGCGATATCGGTTGAGGTGTCGTGGGAACTGGACGGGATCACGATGGCGGGGACTCTCACCCGTCCAGACGGCGACGGCCCCTTCCCCGGCGTGGTGTTGGTCGCCGGGTCCGGGCCGACCGACCGGGACTGGTGTTCGCCATTGTTGCCGGGCGACAACGGCGCCGGGAAGCTGTTCGCGGAGGCGTTCGCCAAGGCCGGGATCGCGTCGTTGCGGTACGACAAGCGGGCGTCGGGGCCGCACGTCGCCGACAACCTTCCGAAACTGTTCGGGCACGTCAGCATGCAATCCCATCTGGAGGAACTCGTCGCGGCGGTGGACGCCTTCGTCGCGCAAGATTTCGTGGACGCGTCGCGGATCGTCGGGTTCGGCAACAGCGAGGGCACCCTGCACGTGCTGCACTACGCCACCACGGCGCAAGCGGTGCCGTTCGCGGGCATCGTGCTGGCCGCGCCTCCGGGCCGTCCCGTCCGCGAGTTGCTGCTGATGCAACTGGGGTTGCAGGCCGCGCAGGTGCCCGGCGGCGCGGAGTTGATGGACAAGGTTCGTCAAGCTTGCGCGCGGTACGAGGCCGGCGAGCCGATGAATCCCGACCCGGCGCTGCCCGAGAGCGTGCGGATGGTGCTGGCCAGTTTCGAGACGCCGATGAACCTTCCGCTCGCCCGGGAGCTGTGGGCCGAATCCGCGTGCGACACGCTGCCCAAGGTCACCATTCCGGCGCTCGTGCTGATCGGCGGGCACGACCTGCAAGTCGACATGCACGCCGACGGCGCCCCGCTCCAAGAAGCCGCCGCAGACATGGCCAACGTGACGTTCGCGTTCCCGCCGGACGCCAACCACGTCTTCAAGAAGGACACCCGGACCCCGGCAGAGGTGGCCGCCACCCCCGGCAACGGCTACAACGCCGCCGACACAGACCTGGACCCCGAGAGCCTGTCGACCATCCTGGCGTGGATACACAACGTCGTGGGCTGAACGGGTCACGGGCCATCGCCGCTGAGACGACGGCAGCGATAGCCCGCCACCGGGTCCGATGCGACGGCGCGGGCGGCGACCATCGATGTCACGCGCCCACCTCGGCTAATCTCTTCTGGGCTACCGTGAGCATGTGATCGGTTCCACCGTGCTCGTCGGCTTCGCGACGGGGCTGTCGCTGCTGGTGGTCATCGGCGCCCAGAACGCGTTCGTGTTGCGCCAGGGGTTGCGCGGCGAGCACGTCGCGTGGGTCGTCGTCGTGTGTTCGCTGTCCGACATCGTTCTTGAATCGATCGGCGTGGGCGGGCTCGCCCAGATCAGCCATCTGGCGGCGTGGGTGATCCCGGCGCTGCGATGGGTCGGCGTCGCGTTCCTGGTGGTCTACGGGGCGATGACCCTGCGGCGCGCGCTCACCCGCTCAGCCTTGAGCGCGGACCAAGCCGGGGGCGGCGCCCGGTTGTCCCGAACCCTCCTGACCTGCCTGGCGCTGACGTGGCTGAACCCGCACGTCTACCTCGACACCGTGTTGCTCATCGGCTCGGTCGCGGTGGGACATAGCCCGTTCCAGTGGTGGTTCGCGGCGGGCTCGATGGTGGCCAGTTGTTGCTGGTTCGCGGCGCTCGGGTTCGGGGCGCGCTGGCTGCGGCCGTTGTTCGCGTCACCGAAATCGTGGCGGGTACTGGACGTGGCCGTCGCCGTCGTCATGTGGGCCGTGGCGGCATCGCTGATCTGGTGGCACTGAGGACCCGGCACTAGCCCTGTTCAATCTCGCCAGTCCGTAGAAGGCGCTAGCCCCATGCCGGGGCCCGTCGGCGGCGACACCGACCGGCGCCGAATCCTTGCTACCGCGAAGTGGGACAAACTCGTAGCTAGTTGGACGCCAAAGGCCCATTCCGAGGCACGAGACGCCACTGGCTACGAGTTTGTCCCACTCCGTTTTGCCTCACGTCACCGAAATTCGATCACATCCGGATTCTGGCCCTTGCCCATCAGGCGTGTCCGCCAGGTTTACCCGTTAGATGTGTCCCACTTCGTTTTGCCCCACGTCACCGAGGTGCCACCAACCAGGTCCGGCGTCTCTCCGGGTCGGTGTGGGACAAACTCGAAGCCACAGGGCGCCCGACGCCAGATATGCGCCCTGTGGATAACCTGGCTGCGAGTTTGTCCCGTATCCACAGGCCAGCAAATGCTTGGCGCATTCGCGCACGGGTTGCCCATACTCCAAGCATGATCGACATCGACGCCCTCCTGGCACAAAACGACGGCATCATCCTGGCGCGCACCCATCGGCACCTGAAGTCGAGCCTGAGCCGCTGGGCCAAGTGCGGAAAACTCGTCCGCGTCATGCGGGGCGTCTACGCGCACCCACGCCACGGCCTTGCCACACGCATTCGCGGCGCCCTGGCGCGAATCCCGGACGGCGTCGTCGCCGGGCAAGCCGCCATGTCGGCCTTCTCAGGCTCGAACGCGATTCCCGCCACGATCGACATCTGCACCCCCACGCACCGGATGCCCCAGCGCGGGTTCCGCCTGACGCAGCGAAAAATCCCGCCAGAATATGTCACACAGAACGTGATGTCGCCCGTGCTGGCGGCAGTCGACCGGGCCAGCATCGACGCGGTATGGATAGACGACCTCCTCCGCAGCCGCCACACCGCTCCCCGCCACTTCGCCGACGCCCTGTCAGCTTGTCCCGGACGCCCAGGCAACCGTGCCCGCCGAAGACGGGTCGCCCGCACGCGGACCAACCCCTGGTCGCAGGCCGAGCGTCAATACCACGATCTGCTGGACATCCACCGGATCCGTGGCTGGGTCGCCAATTACAAGGTCACTATCGGCAGTTCGTGGTACTACCTCGACATCGCCTTCCGCAAGGAGAAACTCGCCATCGAAGTCGACGGCTATAAGACGCACAGCAGCCACCAGGCGTTCGAGACCGACCGCCGCCGCCACAACGACCTCACTCGCGCCGGCTGGACCGTCCTCCATTTCACCTGGGGTATGCTCAACGACCCCGACGATGTGATCCACACCATACGGGCGACCCTGGCATTTCTTCGCAAGGGCAAACGCTGACACCTATCCACGGACCAATCCGCCTCGGACCTGTCGTCGCTCGTCCGCCAACAGCAAATTGGTCGCGCGGACAGGTCATGTACGGAGGCCGCCGCGACCGTGGCTCCAGGCGCACCGACACTTTGTTGGCAGGACGACAACCAGCGCGACTGGATCGAGCCGACCCTCGGACACCGCTAGGCTCGTGGCGTGGCTTCGCTGCGCGGTGTTTTCGCGGACACGACACCGCTGCAAAGCGTGCCGTTCCGTCGTCTGTGGACGGCGTACATCGTCACCGTTATCGGCTCGCAATTGACGGTGATCACGGTTCCGGCACAGATTTATTCGCTGACCAACTCGTCGGCGGCCGTCGGCATGACCGGGCTGTTCGGGCTGGTGCCGATCATCGTGTTCGGCCTGTGGGGCGGGGCGCTGGCCGACCACATGGACCGGCGGCTGCTGCTCATCATCACGACGGCGGGCATCATTGCGTCGTCGGCGACGTTCTTCGCCCAAGCTGCCTTGGGTCTGAAGAACGTCTGGCTGCTGTGGGGCGTGTTCGCGGCCCAGCAAGCATTCCTGGCCATCAACCAGCCGACGCGCACGGCGATCATGCCGCACCTGGTGCCCGTCAGCCAGCTCCCGGCGGCCAACATGCTCCAATCCACCGTCACGATGGCGGGGGCCATCGTCGGCCCGCTGGTGGGCGGCGCGCTCATGCCGTTGCTCGGGTATTCGTGGCTGTACCTGATCGACACCGTGACGCTGTTTGCCACATTGTTCGCTGTCATCGCGCTCCCCCGGCTTCCCGTCGACAACAAGGTCGGCTCGCCCGGGCTGAAATCCGTCATCGACGGGTTCGGGTACCTACGCGGCAACCGAGTGCTTCTTGTGTCGTTCGCCGTCGACCTGGTGGCGATGATCTGCGGGATGCCGCGGGCGTTGTACCCGCAGATCGCGCACCTGACGTTCGGCGGGCCACAAGGCGGCGGCATCCAGTTCGCCCTGCTGAATATGGGCATGGCGATCGGCGCGGTGGCAGGCGGCATCTTCTCAGGCTGGGTGTCGCGGGTGCGCCGCCACGGGCTGGTCGTGTTGGGCTGCGTGATGACGTGGGGCGTCGTGGTGGCCCTGTTCGGCGGCGGGCTGTTCCTCGTGCCCTGGTGGCCCGCGACCCTTGTCCTGGCCGTGGCCGTGGGCTTGCTGGCGGTCGGCGGGGCCGCCGACGCCGTCTCAGCGTCGTTCCGCCAGTCGATCCTGCTCGCCTCCGCCGACGACGCGGTGCGCGGACGCCTCCAAGGCATCTACATCGTGGTGGTGACCGGCGGGCCGCGCATCGCCGACATCGTGCACGGCTACGTCGCCACCAAGGCGGGCACCGGGTGGACGACGCTGGGCGGCGGGCTGCTCGTCATCGTTGGCACCTTGGCGCTGGCGCTGGCGGTGCCGGAATTCCGTCGCTTCAGCCTGACGCCGGGGCCGAACGCCTCGTCGCGGTGAGCCGCCGGGCGAGGCACTTGAAAAGTCAGTCATCCGGTCCCGGCGCACACAGCCGCGAACGTGTTCGCCGGTGAAAAGAGTCCCTCAACAGCCGTTCTCGTGTGGGGTTTGACGCGACGGTGCGCCAAACCCCACACGAGAACAGTGCCAGACGCCGACGTGCTCAGGCCTGCGCGGCGTCGGCCTTGTCGCCGTCGCGGCGGCTCTTGCCCATCAGCCGCAACGCGACGATCGCCATCAGGAGGAACAAGACACCCACGGCCGCCACCACGGTGGACACGCCGAAGGCCAGCACGGACACGAACAACGACGAGATCAGGAACGAGCCCGTCGTCTGGGTGCTGCGCAGCCCGGCGATCGCCTGGCCGTTGATGCTTCCCGTGGTCTGCAGCGGGCCTCCCTTGTCACATTGGACGGTGCCCATGCCGGCGGGGTCCGTCCACTGCGCGACGGCATTGGTGCAGTTGCCCTGGCTGTCGAGCGTGATGCTGGGGGCGGTGCCGTAGGTGACGTTCGGATCACCGCCGGTGACGACGCCGGTGGTCGAGTCTTTCTGCCCACCGGTAGCTGTTTGGCTGGCCTGCTGGAGGTGATGGCTAATGTCGTAGATCTGGGAAAGGGCGGTGAATGGGCCGGCCATCGGTTTGCCGGCCTCCGGGCCGTTGAGAGTGCCGTCGCTCCCCTCGTTATAACTAGCGACCGTGATGTGTTGCGTACTCAGCTCAGCGGATGCAGCCGCGTACACGCCAATACCACAGACCAGCATCACCACGCCGCAGATTCCGACGATATACGCGAGCACTCGCGGCAAACGTGAGACGGCTTGTTGGGACATTGCTGTTGCCTTCTTTCTTGGAACCCGCCTCAAGGCGATCAGGGGTTCTCCTTATTCCCGACGAACCGCTGGCAGGACCATTCACCACCATCCGTCCCGCGGTTCTTTGCGATGCCGGGTGTGGCCCGGGCGTGGGCCACTGCTTAACAATTTAGCACTAAAATATTTAGTACGTAAAGAGATTCGGAGGTTCTGGCGCGATGTATTCTGACGGCGTGACATTTCAGGCCGCTTCGGTCGATCATGTGGACGAGATCCTCACCCAGTGGGCGGCGGCGCGGCCAGATCTCGACGCCTCGCCGATGGGCGTCGTGGGACGCATCTGCCGGCTGGCCGTCCTACTGACCAAGGAACAGGTACGGGTTTTCGCGCACTACGATCTCGACTTCGCAGGCTTTGACGTCCTGGCGACCCTCCGGCGAAACGGCCCGCCCCACGAGCTGACCCCCGGCCAGTTGGCGCGCTACATGCTCGTCACCCCCGGTGCGGTGGCCCAACGACTAGGCCGACTGGAGGACGCCGGGCTCATCACACGCACCCACTCCACCGCCGACCGGAGAATCATCACGGTGGCATTGACCGACCGCGGCCAAGAGCTGGTGGACACCGCCCTGCCCGCCCACCTCGCCAACGAGCAGCGCCTGCTGGCCGGGTTCGACCCCGACGAGCTTGAGTTGTTCGCGTCGTTGCTGCGACGCCTGCTCGTGGCCCAGAAAGACGTGCCCGCGTAGAAGCTGGTTCCCAGGAATGCAAACTAGCGGCGTCGCAGATCGCGCTACGCGTGCCGTTGGTCCAGCGCGAGGTTCAGTTCGACGACGTTGACGCGCGGCTCGCCGATGTAGCCCAGGTCGCGCCCCTGGATGTGCTGCGCGACGAGCACGCGCACCTGGTCGGGCGTCATGCCCCGGGCCGAGGCCACCCGCGCCACCTGGATGGCGGCGTACTCCGGGCTGATGTCCGGGTCGAGACCCGAGGCGGACGCGGTCACCGCGTCGGGGGGAACCGCCGACGGGGCGACGCCGTCGAATGCGGCGATGGACTGTTTGGCCGACGCGATCCTGGCGATCAGGTCGGCGTTCTCGGGCCCCAGATTAGAGCCTCCCGACGCCCTCGGGTCGTAGCCCTTCCCGGCGTACGACAGCCGGGGCTGGAAGTATTGTGGCAGCGGGTTCCCGTCGGCGTCGACGAACGACTGGCCGATCAGCGCGGAGCCGGCGGCCTGGCCGTCCGCACCGGTGACCAACGAGCCGTTGGCCTGGTGGGGGAAGACGAGCAAGCCGATGCCGGTCATGACCATCGGGTAGACGACGCCGAGCAGCACGGTCAGCACGACCATCGCCAGGACGCCTGCCCTGACCTCGCGGGCCATCCGGCCCCATGAACGCTTCATTTCTCGCCTACCCTCAGTACCCGCCGACGCACATGACGACCAGGTCGATCAGCTTGATCCCCGCCGCCGCGACGAGGATGCCGCCCACGCCGTAGAACAGCAGGTTGCGGCTCAACGCCCGGCTCAGGTTCGTCAGGCGGTACGGGACGCCGACGAGCGCCAACGGGATCAGGATGCCCATGACGAGCACGCTGAAGATCACCGTCGAGAGCACCGCCGAGGCCGCCGAATGCAGGTGCAGGATGTTCAACGCCCCCAAGCCTGGGAACATGCCGACGAACAGGGCCGGGAACAGCGTGAAATAGCGGATCAGGTCGTTGGCCATGTTGAACGTGATCAACGCCCCCCGCGTCGCCATCTGCCGCCGACCGATCTCGATCACCTCCACGATTTTCATCGGGTCGTCGTCCAGGATGACCATGTTGGCGGCCTCTTTGGCGGCGGCGGTCGCGCTGTTCATAGCCAGGCCGACGTCGGCCTGCGCAAGAGCCGGGGCGTCGTTGGCGCCGTCGCCGCTCATGGCGACGAAGTGGCCGGCGCGCTGCTCCTTCTCAATCAGTTCCAGCTTGGCTTGGGGGGTGGCGTCGCCGAGGAAATCGTCGGTGCCGACCTCGGCGGCGATCGCCTTGGCGGTCAACGGGTTGTCGCCGGTGACCAGGACGGTTTTGATGCCCATTGAGCGCAGGCGGTCCAGGCTGGCCGGGATGCCCGTCTTGATGACGTCGCGCAGCTCAATGACGCCGAGCAGGCGGGCCCTGTCGCCGGGCCGTTTCACCGCCACCACGAGCGGGGTGTGGCCGTCGTGGGCGATGCCGTTGGCGACCTTGTCCAACTCCATGAGGGTTTCTTGCGCGGGCGGCGCCCCGACCATGCGCAGCCACTCCAGGATGGCGCTTTGGGCGCCCTTGCGCACCTGGGCGCCGCCGGGCATGTCGCGCCCCGACAGCCGGGTTTCGGCGGAGAACGTCACCGCGCGCCCCGACGCCACCCACTCGTCGTCGACGCCGAAACCCAACTGCCCCGCCAGCCGGATGATTGACGT
>Ga0123357_10012546_pt1 | contig 10935 bp, 12 predicted proteins | sample TergutEmb28metaG_FD_89873 | JGI IMG/M metagenome (GOLD analysis project Ga0123357, IMG submission 89873) | Embiratermes neotenicus P4 segment gut microbial communities from Petit-Saut dam, French Guiana - Emb289 P4 | ecosystem: Host-associated > Arthropoda: Insects > Digestive system > Gut ... | reverse complement strand
GGAGCAATTGCAACAATTGGAATAGCAAAAGAAACTGCTAAACTTGTAATGAAATGAAAAACTCCGTGCAACAATCAGGGTTTAATAAGAGTATTAAAAATGCTTTCTGCCGATGGAATAAAAGAAACTAATTGTTTACACAAAATTTTAATTTGGAAAACTCAACAGATTCAACTGTTCTTTTTAAACTTATTACGAACAATCTCAAAAACGGCAGGAAGAATAGAAACGATAATGATCAATACTACAATTAGCTTCAAATTGTTTTGAACAAATGCGAAACCGCCCACAAGATATCCCAAAAACAGGAATATCGCAATCCAAGACACGCCTCCGACAATGCAAAACGAGAAAAAACGGCTCCATTTCATTTTTCCCATACCTGCCACGAAAGGCGAAAAAGTGCGTACTATCGGCACAAAACGTGCGATGATAATGGTTTTTCCGCCATGTTTTTCATAAAAGTGATTCGTTTTTTCGAGATATTTTTGCTTGAAAATTTTCGAATCGGGGTTGCTGAAAAGCTGCTGTCCGAAATAACGCCCGATAGAATAATTACAATTATCTCCAAGCAAGGCGGCGGTAATGAGCAAAACAAGCAATATCCATACATTCAATTCATTCGTTGAGCGATGGGCTATTGTTCCCATCAGAAAAAGTAATGAATCGCCGGGCAAAAAGGGCGTTACGACCAAGCCTGTCTCTGCAAAAATAACAACAAAGAGAATGGCGTAAATCCAAAGCCCGTAATTATTTACCCAAAGGTCGAGAACAACTTCCGTGTGGGTGAGAAACTCGATAATAAATTGAATGAATTCCATGTTTTATATTAATTATTTCAATATTCATTGGGTAATTCTGCTAATTGAGCGGCAGTGAAAACGGGTCCGTCTTTACACACATACGTTTTTCCTACATTGCACCGGCCACATTTTCCAAAACCGCATTTCATACGGTTTTCAAGGGTCGTATAAATATTTTCATCAGCAAAACCTAATTTTTCCAATACCGGAAATGTATTTTTTATCATAATGGGAGGACCGCACACAATAGCAATTGTGTTTTCCGACGAAGGCGCTACTTTTTCCACAATGGACGGAACAAATCCTATTTGCCCTTTCCATTCGGGAGTTTCTCCGCCCGGATCAACTGTTTGATACAGATTTACATCAGGACGTTCTTCCCATTCTTTTAATTCGTGTTTATAAACTAAATCATCGACAGTCTTTGCACCGTAAAAAATGGAAATATCTTTATAATCTTTCCGGTTATCCAAACACGACCAAATAACGCTACGCATAGGAGGCAAAGCGATTCCGCCTGCAATAAATACAAGGTTTTTTCCTTTCCATTCATCAATAGGGAAAATGTTTCCGTAAGGACCTCTGAAACCAACGGTATCTCCTTCTTCCAGATTGGACAAAGCGGTTGTAACTCTTCCTGCCTGGCGGAAAGTACACTCCACATATCCTTTCCGCGTGTGAGGGGAGGCGATACAGAATGTAGATTCTCCTTCTCCAAAAACGGAATATTCAGCAAACTGACCGGTTTTGAAAGAAAAACTTTCAGCTTCCGACGGATCTAAAAATTCTAAACGAAAAGTACGTACAGCAGGCGCTTCTTCCGTAATTTTAGCAACCTTCATCCGATAGGGTAAATATATATTTCGTTCCATGATTTATTAATGTGTTAATTTGCTAATATGCCAATGTGCCAATTATGATGTGCCGCAATTGGCACATTGAGTCATTGGCATATTAAATTAATACTTTCTGCGATATTCATATCGACCGGGCAGCGGCGGGAACAGCGACCACAACCGACACAACCTCTAATTTCCAATCTTTCGGGCATATATGAAAATTTATGCATCAACCGTTGTCTCCAACGGGCGCCTTGCGTTTCCCGCGGATTGTGACCGGATGTATGCAATGTAAACAATTTGGCGCCACAACTATCCCACAAACGTACACGTTGGCCTTTACTGCCTTTTGCTTCGTCTTGGATATCAAAGCAGGCGCAAGTAGGACATACGTAAGCACAAGCTGCACAGCCCATACAGCGCATTGCATATTCATCGAAAACATCGGTGTCGAATGCTGCGTTTACTTTATTTTGTAAATCAGAATCATCAAAACGCTTGGGGACATTGGCAAGATATTTATCTTTTTGCATATCGTTTTCCGCATCTTGAAATAAATCAGGAGCTAAAGCTACGATATTTTCTCCTTTAGCTGTCAGAATTTCTGCAATATAATCTCCCGTATCGGTTTTTGTCAATAAAATATCGCTGCCTTTGGTATTTCCGGGGCTTCCTCCAAGCGAGGTACAAAAACAATAATCGTCGGCTTGATTACAAGAAAGACCGATTAATGTGGTTCGTTTGAGCCGCGTTTCAAAAATAGGGTCGGAGGGGTCCCAACAGAAAATGGCTTTCAGACTTTCCATTCCTGCAGCATCACAAGGGCGAATGCCTACAATAACTCTGTGAGGAATATTATCCAAATTAATATCTTGAACTTCTATTTCTTCCTTATTTTTTGTATATGAAAAAAGTTTTTCAATTTTAGGAAATACAAATGCTTTGGCCGACATGTCAGATATAATGAAATCCGAAGCTAATTCTTCCGGAGAGGAAATACGTTGATAGAAGACACGTTTGCCCTGACGGATAGGTCCGAATACCTGTTGCGTTTCTGCTATTTTTTTTATAAGCAGAGGAAAAGATTCTTTACTTAACTTTTTTATTTTGCTCATAGCATATTTTATTTTAACACAGAGACACGGAAACACAGAGGTATATTTAAACTCTGTGCCTCTGTGTCTCTGTGTTTATAAATATTTTTCTCCATTTATCCGATAAAATTCTCTTTATCATCAGGTTTGAAAGTTGATAGTATATTACCTTCTTCTCTGTTCATTCCTGAAACTGTTCCATACATATTTTTTATTTCTTTAGCTAACTTGATAGGCAAAAGATGAATGGGGATATTAACGGGGCAGGCATCTCCGCATTGCCCACATTCCACACATCGGCCGGATAAATGCATGGCGCGCATGATATGCCATTCCAGATTGCCGGAAGCGCTTGATTCTACAGGTATCCATTGCGGTTGATTGATTTCGACTGTGCACTGCGTACAATAACACAAAGGACAAGCTTGCCGGCAGGCATAACATTTGATACAACTTTCCATTTCGTTTACCCAGAAATTCCAGCGTTCCTGCGGCGTCATTGCATCTAACTTGTCTATCAATTCTTTATCTTCCGATTTGATTTCAGGCGTAATTTCTGCCAAACAGGTTTCTATTTCACTTAAAGTTTTACATTCAATAATCTCTCCTAATTTGTTTATATACAAGGCAATTAAATCACCTTCTTTTATTTGATTTTCGGAGGTTAAACGAATGATTCCTCTTAGAGTAGAAAAATTGGCAATGATAGCTGGCTTTCCTAATTTGGCAATTTCTTTTTTATAAACATACATGGCCAAATTTTGAGTACATCTTTCATCATATATCAATTTTCCTGCCTCTTCTTGATTGCGGGCAAATACCGGACGAACATTTCCGAAACTACCTTCTCCGTAACCGATAATTACTTTTGCTTCTCCTGTTTCTAATAAACATGCAGCTATTTCATTGATTGTTTTCAAAATATGAAAGATAAATTATTATTTAATTAAATTGTTAAATACAAATCTTAGAGTATTGAAATTGTTTTCTTAAAAGTTTCGATATCAATGATATTTATTTTTGGAAAATCAATAACCTTCAAAATATTGAAATGTTTGTCGTTGGTAACAATATAATCTGCGCCGGCATTTAAAGCACAATCTACAAATTTATTATCATCAGGGTCGGATACGATTAAATTCCACTTGTAATAATTGTTAGCTTTTATTACATTAGGGGAAAGTAATAATTCATTAATAATGTCGCTTACAAATTGTTGGGGATAAAAACGCTCTAAAATTTCGCTATATTCATTAATAATATCAGTAGTATAGCAAAGTGTTATTTGCATATCACGAAATGCTTTCCATAAACAATAATATGGGGAAGTTATGGGCAAACTGACTACCAAACAGTTTGTATCAAGAACAATCTTCATTTGTATGGAGTACGATAATGAGTGTTTAAAATCTCTTCTATTTTCTCATTACTCAACGAGATATTATTTGCTTGAGCATCAACTCTTTTTCGATAATACTCAAGCAATATGGCTTGAATATCAGCCCTTTCTTTTTCGCTTTTTATTCGTGAAAATGACTGTAATAAAAGTATTTGCGTTTCATTTAACGGCACATTGACTACTGAGGTTTCCATATCTTTTTCAATTATGATACAAAAATACGATTTTTCTATTTTCTTTCAAAATCATTTAACTCATGTTCCAAGTTTCATCAGTAATTTTCCGATAATCTTCATACGGCCCTAATTCTTTGATTTTGCTCGCAGCATTGTTCACTACTTCCGCCCATTTGGCTCCTTCGGCTGCTGATACCCATGTGAAGGTAATCCGGTTAATATCAATACCCATAAAATCGAGGAGGGTACGGAATACCGTCCAACGGCGGCGGGCATGGAAATTTCCCGAAGTGTAATGACAATCGTTAGGGTGGCATCCGGATACGATAACGCCATCGGCTCCATTGGAAAATGCTTTTAGTAAAAGCATGAAATCAATACGGCCGGTACATGGGAAGCGAATGATTTTTACATTCGGAGAATACTTAATTCTGCTTGTTCCCGTGAGGTCTGCTCCGGCATAAGTACACCAGTTACAGACGAATGCGACTATTTTAGGTTCAAAATCCATATTTTTTAATTAAGAATGAAGAATTAAGAATGAAGAATTAATTTATGAGCAACTTTTTTCATTCTTCATTCTTCATTATTCATTGAGTAATGCTAACACTTCTTCATAAACTTGCTTGTTGGAATAGCCTTCCAAATCGATTGATTTTGATTTACAGAAAGCGACACAAGTTCCACAACCTTGACATAATCCAGGGTTTATTTTGGCAATTGTTTTTATAACTTCGCCATTCCTGTTTGTAATATTCTCTTTATCAATTGCTTGATATGGACAAACTGAAATACACATTTCACAACCCATACACGTGGAAAAAACAGGAGGTGGCATGCGGTTTACTTTAGCTACCACCGGTTCGCGGGTCAATTCATTGTTTGAAAATAAACAAATCACTTTGGCAGCAGCGCCGGAAGCAGCGGCAACCGATTCGGGAATATCTTTGGGAGCCTGACAAGCTCCGGCCAAAAATATTCCGGCCGTGTTTGTTTCCACCGGTTTCAGTTTGGGATGCGCTTCAGCAAAAAACTTATACGAATCGTATGACACATGTAGTTTCTGCGCTAAAGATTCAGAATCTTCACACGATACGGCTGCAGTAGCCAACACAACCATATCTGCTTCTATCTCAACGGGTTTTCCGGCAAGTAATGTATCTGCGCCTCTCACAATCAATTTGCCGTCTTTCTCATAAATATTGGATACACGCCCGCGGATATATTTTGCTCCGTCTTCTTCAATGGTGCGACGGGTAAATTCATCATAATTCTTTCCGGCAGCACGGATATCCATATAAAATACATAAGGAGTTCCTTCATGTACTTTGTGCTTATACAACATGGCGTGTTTAGCCGTATACATACAACATATTTTGGAACAATAGGGAATCCCTTTTACCGGGTCGCGGGAACCTGCACATGCGATAAATACTATCTTTTCAGGAATTTTTCCATCGGAAGGACGGCGTATTTCTCCCTGAGTAGGGCCGGATGCCGAAGCTAATCGTTCGAATTGCAATCCGTTAATGACGTCTTTATATCTTCCGTAACCGTATTCAGGGAAAAAATCTGTATTTTTAACTTCAAAACCGGTGGCTAATACGATTGCGCCTGCTTTTACTTCTATAATTTCGTCTTCCTGCTCAAAATCAATGGCTCCTGTCGGACAAAGCTTTTGACATACCTTGCATTTTCCGGTCTGATAATAACGGCAATTGGCGCGGTCTATAACCGGTATATTAGGAACAGCTTGAGGAAAAGGAACGTAAATAGCTGTGCGATTGGTCATTCCCTGTTCAAATTCGCTTGGAATATTCTTTGTCGGACATTTAGTCGTACATAATCCACAGCCTGTACACAGTTTTTCGTTTACACTTTTGGTCTTTTTTCGGATTTTCACATTGAAATTGCCGATAAATCCGTCCATACTTTCTACTTCGGAACATGTATAAAGAGTAATATTCGGATGCTGGGCTACTTCCACCATTCTCGGTGTGAGGATACATTGCGAACAGTCGAGGGTAGGGAAGGTTTCCGAAAGTTGCGACATGTGTCCGCCAATAGAAGGTTGTTTTTCTACCAAAATCACTTTGTGGCCGCCGTTGGCAATATCTAATGAAGCTTGTATACCGGCAACACCACCTCCAATAACAATAGCAGTTTTATTGACAGGAACTTTTATAGGCTCAAGCGGATGGTTATTTTTTACTTTTTCAACCGAAGTACGAACTAAATCAAAAGCTTTTTTGGTTGTAGCATCACCTTTTTCATGTACCCATGAACAATGTTCACGGATATTCGCCATTTCACAGAGATAAGGATTTAATCCCGCTTCTGCACAAGCTTTCCGGAAAGTAGGTTCGTGCATTCTCGGAGAACATGCCGAAACGACAACTCCGGTAAGGTTATGTTCTCTAATAGCTTCTTTTACTTTACTTTGCCCCGGGTCGGAGCACATATATTTGTAATCAGTGCTGTAAACAACACCCGGAAGCTCAGCTGCCAGCTCAGAAACCTTTACACAATCTACTGTTGCTGAAATATTTTCGCCACAATGGCAAATAAAAACTCCTATTCGTGCCATTAACTAATCATTTACTTTAACCAAATGCCTATATACTCCTGTCTGTTTGCTATTTAACCCGCAAGCCATTCCAATAGCCTGAGTAATATATAGCACGGGAATATCGTACTTTTTTACCAGATAACTATTAATTGCAGAACGACGCATGTCCAAATTAGCATGACACATCGGACAGGCTACAATAATAGCTTTGGCTCCTCGTTCTGTTGCTTCTTTCACAATTTTTCCGGAAAGTTTGGCGACTAAATCCGTTCTGCTTACAGAAAGTCCTGCTCCGCAACATTCCGTTTTAAAAGGCCAATCAATAGGTTTAGCGCCTAATTGTTCCATTATCTTGTCGATAGTTTGCGGATCTTCCAGACGGTCAAACTGAAGAATATCGTGTGGACGAACCAAAAGACATCCGTAATAACAAGCAACTTCCTTATCGAAAGGTTTGACAACTTTTTCGGAAAGATGTGGAAGGATAAATTCTTCAATAAATTGAATTACATTTAAAATCCGGATAGGAGAGGATAATGTCATTTCCATGGCTTCTTCCACTTGTTTTTTCAATTCCGGATTTTCAAAAAGTTCATGTTGTATTACAGATAAACGATTGTAACATGCTGCACATGGGACTAATATGTCTTTCATTCCGGCTTTTTCCGCTTGCGCTAAAATACGGGCCGGTAATGACAATGAAAGTATTTTGTTAAGATTATGTGCAGCAGTCGCTCCGCAACAATTCCAATCGGGAACCTGTTCGAGTTGAATGTCGAAAAGGGCAGCGAGCGAAACAACCGATTCGTTATATTCGCGAGCAGTTCCTTCTAAAGAACATCCTGGATAAAATCCTAATTTTGTCATAATTATGATAAATAACTGAATAATTGAATAATTGAATAACTGATATCGGTTATTCGGTTATTCAATTATTCAACATTTTTAAAGATGCGTTTAATGCTTTTTCTGTTTTTAACCATTTCAGGAATAATCGGTAATTTTCCCTTCAAGAACATTTTGGGAGCCAATGTCAAATCTTGTAAGAATTTTTTACTTCGCAATTTGTAATCGGCAATCATACCAATCTCATACGAACGGCCGGTAAAGCGAATCATATCCAAAAACGAACGGTGAAAAGATACGATATTTTTATCAGCCTGTTTATTCTGTAAGCCTTTGGCAATTGATTGTTGTCGCAAATAATCCATTATCTTGGGAATATCAATCTGCATAGGACAACGGGAAATGCACATTTCACAGGAAGCACAAAGCCAAATCGCCTGTGATTGAAGCAATTCCTTATCTAAATTTTCATCTTCAGTTTGAAGCATTCGCATCACTACACTTGAAGTGAAATCCATATCTTCAGCCAAAGGACACCCCGCAGAGCATTTTCCGCATTGGTAGCAGCGAGCAGAATTAACTCCTGTGTGCGTACCCAACTCGCTACTTAATGAATTTTTTGAAAAAACAGCATGCATAGTCATGAAAAAGAATTTTTATCATTAAATTATAATACGCACTAAAGAGTACATCAAGACTGCTAATAAGGCGCTGACAGGTATAGTTAAAATCCAAGCCCAAAGCAAGTTAATCGTGACTCCCCAACGAACGGCAGATAACCGTTTTACCGCGCCTACACCCATAATAGATCCGGCTATTGTATGGGTTGTACTTACCGGTATTTTCAAGAATTCTGTCAGGAACAAAGTCAAGGCTCCGGCAGTTTCAGCACACACTCCTTCCAAAGCAGTAACTTTAGTGATTTTAGAGCCCATGGTTTTCACAATTTTCCATCCTCCAATCATAGTTCCCAAGGCGATAGCGCTGAAACAGATATATGCAACCCAGTCGTGCACATCGTGCATGGACTCCATTCTTAACCAAGCCGGTATATACTGACTCTCAGGTGCATTTATAGTAAATGAAATAATTGCAACGCCAATAATTCCCATTACTTTTTGAGAATCATTTAATCCGTGCCCCAAACTAAATAATCCGGAAGAAACTAATTGTAATTTTCTGAACATGTTCTCTGCTTTCCTTGTTTTGGCCTTTTTGAAAGCCCAAAGAACGCCTATAGTTAATATAGAAGAAATCAACATACCAATTAACGGCGCTAATACAATAAAAGAAGCGATTTTAAGAACTACTGATGTATGAATGGAACTAAATCCGGAAGCTGCAATAGCAGCTCCTGCAAATCCTCCTATTAATGTATGAGATGATGAAGAAGGAAGTCCCAACCACCATGTGAGCAGGTTCCAGAATATGGCTGCCAATAATCCGGATAAAATAACCGGAAGCGTAATAAAATTTTCGAATACAACTTTTGATACTGTGTTGGCAATTCCAAATTCGCCAATTATATATTTTGCAACAAAAAGCGCTGCGAAATTCCACATAGCCGCCCATAATACTGCTTGGAAAGGCGTCAAAACTCTTGTCGTAACAATAGTTGCTATTGAATTGGCTGCATCGTGAAACCCATTGATGAAATCAAAAATAACAGCTAAAACAATAATGATAATCAATAAAGTCATAAAGCGATATTTTAAGCGTATTTTACAAAAATAGTTTTTAGAACTTTTCCGGTGCCGTTTATTTTATTAGCTGTTTTCTCTAATTCCTGAATGATTTCTTTCAGTTTAATCAGCTCAATACCATCGGATTCTTCTTTGAAAAGAGTTATAATGCCATTTTCATAGATAGCATCCGCTTCTTCTTCCAATCGTTTGATTTCCTTATAATGTGAGCGAAGTTTCTGATCTGTATGTTTCAAATGTGACAATTCATCAACGGCTCCTTGTATTTCAACAGCTCCTTTTTTGATAATTTCTGTCAACAAACGTGTTGAATCCGGCAAATTATTTGGGGAATAAAGCAAAACTTTTTGAGATGCGCGGTTAATAGCATCTATTACATCATCCATTTCATCGGTTAAGGCATCAATGTCTTCCCTGTCAAATGGAGTAATAAAGGTTTCATTCAACGCTTTCAATATAGCTCCGGTAGCTTTATCTCCTTTGACTTCTTCTGCTTTGATCAAAGCACAAAGTTCTTTTCTTTTTTCTTTTTCCGTAATTTCAAAAAGTTCTTGCAAAAGAGAAGATGCCTGAACTAAAATAGTTGCTGTTTCTTTTAAGAGTGGAAAAAATCTTACGTCTTTCGGAGTAAAGATACTTAACAATGTATTGACTTTCATTTTTTTATATAAAATTAAGTTTAATAATTGCAACAAAGTTATTACAAAATTGTTACAAAAAAATTACGTTTCAAAGTTACATATTAATTTTCAAAGAGCAAATGCTTTGACTAAGCATCTCATATATTTTCTTTTTGTTTTCATCTGTCAGCAACTCAATATGTTGTTGGATAATCAATTTATCATGTCGAACTGCAGGGCCGGTTTGAGCTTCTCGAGGTGTCATTTCACAAACTTTGGCAGCAGTTTCCTTTATAAGAGGTAAAAGAATATCAAATGGTAAATTCTGTTCTTTTAAGATTTGCGATGCCAAATCATAAATATGATTAACGAAATTGCAAGCAAATACCGCAGATAAATGTAGATATTCTCTTTTTTCAGAGGATAATACGCTTACGTTTTTAGAAATTAGATTAGCTAATTCGGAAAGTAAATCTTCGTCTTCTTTATTGAATGTCTCGATAAAAATTGGAACCCCGGAAAATGAAACTTTCCGGTTTTTACTAAAAGTTTGTAACGGATAAAATACTCCAGCGCGGTTGGTAAATCCATCAAAAATAGACAACGGAACACTTCCTGCCGTGTGTATAAAAATTCCTTTTACCACGGGCATTTCTTTGATGCAATCAATTAAAACAGAATCTTTTACGGAAAAAATATAAACATCTGCATCAGGGTTAATTTCCGAAAGTGAAGTCGAGTAGGGGACTTGCAGTTTTTCTCCTAATACAGAAGCGGATAACTCTGTTTTGCTATAAACTTGTAAAATCGAGCATCCGCTTTGTTGAAGGGCCAAACTTAAGTGTGTAGCAACGTTACCTGCGCCGATAAAAACGATCTTATATTC
>Ga0123357_10012545_pt1 | contig 10936 bp, 5 predicted proteins | sample TergutEmb28metaG_FD_89873 | JGI IMG/M metagenome (GOLD analysis project Ga0123357, IMG submission 89873) | Embiratermes neotenicus P4 segment gut microbial communities from Petit-Saut dam, French Guiana - Emb289 P4 | ecosystem: Host-associated > Arthropoda: Insects > Digestive system > Gut ... | reverse complement strand
TTTTTTTTTTTTAATTGCTGACTTGCATTTGTTGCTCCTATTAGAGTGATTGCTTTCTTACCTCTCATAACTTATGTTGCAGTTGAAAGTTTGGTTTTTTTTTTATGTACTTTAATGGCCTGTTGACAACCACATACTGGTTACAAAATATGACCATACATTTATTTATTTATCTATGTAATATAATAATAAAATTAGTTATTTTGATGGTAATTAGTAACTATTCTGTAACTTATACACCACAAGAGTACATTCAAGATAAAAATTACAAAACTCTCTTAGTAAATGACAACATACTTCAAATGAAATCAAAAAGGGTTAAAATTGAGTATTACAGCTGTGTTGGACATCAGGAAAACATTCCAACATTTGCAGTTGCTTCCTCCTTAATACAAATTTCTTTCAAAATTGTGCAAAATCTTACAGCAACTATCTCTTGAAATCTTTGAACAGTCCATGCACCCTCTATGTTTAAATCAATATGCCAAACAAAGCTGCTACCCCATTTCCACATAAAACTGAATTCTTCACCCTTTCAGCCATTGTAAAATGTAGGTCCACTATAATGTAATGTTTCCTTTTCTGATGGATCCGAGCAAGAAAGATATGCGCGTTTTTAATATGATGTATCTTATTATAACTTCATGGCAAGCTATTGTAAAACTAAAATTAAATTTGTTTTCTCACAAATACAACTGAACCATCTCTATCATGCTGACATTAATCTACATCATACTGTGCACAGTGATAACCAATTCGATTTCTTGTTATTACAATGTATAATACAAAGTAGTAAAAATGGATTTTCAACTGTTATTTAAATATTATTTAATGTTATGACAACACACAGAAGTATTGTGAGATTTAGCCACATCTTGGCAGTTCTAAATAATGACCACTTGAATATTGTCACTTTTTCTTCACACCTAAGTTACTCTTTCACTCAGGTTATGCACATGTTAGTATTAATTTTTCCCCCCATCTCCATTGTTTAAGGAAGTGGAAAGAGGTCAGGCATATCTTTGCTGGCATAGTAGATGTGTTGACTAGTGGTATATACTCCACACAGCAACATTAAACACATATTGGTTGTAGGATAAGTAATTTTTACTCCAGCCCAGTAAACAGACACACTTATTTAAATGTTGTTCTGCAAGAACAAATATAAATTGCTACCCTGTAACTCTAAAAGGATGCCATGACATAATGTAATATGACACCCTGTTCACTGATTGACAATGTGGCAAAATAATCTTCTTCCTGTTGTTAGCCCTCAGATGTTAGGCAAATATAGTAAGAAAAGTTATACCTGATACACTACCATGACTATGTAGGCAGTGCACCTGAATGAAGGTTTATAAACCATACACATGGACAGTCCCACAAACATGTTTCTTTGAATAAGTGCATAACTCCATCAATTTAATGGGGCATACAACATCCAGCTAAAGTGAATGGCAAACCTGAATTTATTTATCAGTGAAAGGGAAACAGTCAACGAAGTGTCAAACCATCTTTGGTTAGGACCAACAGGAGAAATGACAAAAACTGCTATCAGATTGAAAAATAAAATAACTGAAATCCATTCAAATGAGAAATCTTTGGTTACAGCATACCATATATAAGTTTCTGGATTGCAAGCACAAGTTCATATCATTTGTATTTTTTGTTTGAACCCCTATCATTTCCTTACATAAAGACATCTGTGGCAGTTGTTAATTGCCGTAATTTTCTGACTTTTGATACCACGTATAAAACCCCACATTTGTACCCCTTCTTCATATGTTTAACCTTCAATAAAAAAAAAAAACTGTCAGAGAAATTTTAATAGTTTTATCATATACTATGAACCTTCAGAAATATTTTAACTACTTTATATACAGTATCAGTTTTCTTGTGTTTTGTCAGGTGAAGTCAGTTTTATTTCTTAACGTCTAGATGGACCATACCCCTGACTAGTGCTTGTCATTCTGACCACATCCTGGTGTAGAAACTCTACCAGGCCTAGAAGATGTTCTAATAAACAAGCTTATACTCAAACTCATTCATCTTGAGGGAGCCACTAGAGGAGCAGCCACTTGACAGAGAACAGCATAGCCACAGAAAGGATGATGGTGAGGTGTGGAGCCATTAGTGGAACTGATGGGCTTCCTGTCACACTTACATCACTTGCTTTGAGAAATACTGCATCAATGACATGAATAATTCCATTTGTGCATTCCACATCTGGTCGGAACACATGGATCGATTCTCCTTGCCATTCCACCCAGTAACCTGGAAGATAAATGCATCCTCATAAATCAGTGCGATTTCTCTCCTGCATAATGATTAGTCTGACATGTTTCAGTGATGATGAATTGATGACTTCACTTGTATAAACAAGTGAAGTTTTCTTACTTCATGAATTTCTATTATTTACTAATTTTTTAATTATTTCATTTGACTGGTTACATTTTATGTTAAGAATCATCAAAATCTGTACATACTGAGGAAAAAGTTCAAACTGAAATGCTGAAAGCTTTCCATTATATAACACAACACCACATACAAACAGACAGTACCTATTCACCACTCTGAAAACCAAAACAACTCCATGCACAAATATTGTGAAAAGTATGTAAAAGAACCAATTTAGATAAGCTTTGGAGCAGCTGATATGAGACCTTTAGACTGCAGAAGTGAAAGGCAGAGACATGACTCATTCAGTTCCTGTACACAATCTACGTAGTATGTGTTTCAATAATGTTAATCTACAACTGGTCTGGGAGCTATCCAGTGACTAAGAATACAGCAGTCCACTAGTTCAGTGTGTTTCCAGCACCTGGAGATGCAAACAGAACTGACTTCTAAAATGTGCTGTTGCAGTTATAAATCAATGAAGGATAAAGTTTAAAAAAATGAAACACTGACACTGAATGGTTTCAAGCTCCCATGATGTATATGAGATCCATGTCCTTCTGGGTCTTTAAACAGCTTAGAAGGATAATTTCATACCGACGTTTTGGGAAACCTATCGGTCCCAAATTCAAGGTCAAGCAGTCCCAAGGAGAGGGAGGAGGAGGAGGAGGACTATTTGACCCTTGAAGATGCGACTGATAGTTTGTCCCAAAACATCAGTACAGAATTACCATTCTACGGTGCATAAAATCCCAGAAGAGCGCAGATCTCAAAGACATTGTTTCAGATTATAATATGCCATTGTTAAAGCCCTACAGACTTGTATTGACATTATACGTCAGCAAGTCTTTGTACCTGATTTTGAGTGATTCATTTTAGCATGCTTTTGCAACTGCATAAATTATGTAGTGTCAAATGATTAGGTAACTGCATGGGTCTTATAGCTTTATGGTCAAGAAACCTTGAGTTTGAGTCATTACCATCTCAAATACTAGCTTTATCATGAACCTGAGCTAATTAAGGTCATATAACCTAATGAACAGCTGAATATTTACAGTAAAAAAAATGTCAACTTTCCTCAACGCCCCATCATAAAAAGGCACCGAAATAAAAATAAATGGATACACATATGTACTTACATAATAACAAAGACATATATTACATATCATTTCTGTTAGAAAGTGGCACTCAACTTACTTCTATCATATTCCTTGATCTTAAGTTTAAGATGGTCTCGTATAGTTGGAAGGACCACTGAGTCATTGGACATTTCCTTCAGGAGAGCCATGGTGAATACTCGATCTGACACCACAAGATGTCTCTCAAGGATTTGTCGCACCTGAGAGATATTGAGTCATCTGTACTTATAGGTTATTCAGTGCCCAACAATATACTACCATGAGTTTTGTGTCAAAATATTTACTGTGACCTTCACCCAACATCCAAGCATATAATTTGTGTGCAGTAACAAACAGTCTGCCATAACTTGTTGCTGTGATGGAAAAATTATGGAATACTTATCTTCCATTTTCTGCACACTTGTCATTCCAAACGAAGACAAGTGATGTCAGCAATGTATGTCCAGGTGCAAATATTGTGAAAGGAGAAAATAACATTTAATTCTTCAAAAGGATACATATAACGCGCGCACGCACACACACGCACGCACGCACACACACACTCTGAAGTGCAGTTTATGTTATTTTTATAAAATGCTGCTATTCAGTATCACCTAATAAATGTACCACAAATATGGAAGTATGTGTACGGTTGTATTAACTTAAATCTAAATGTCAGTTTATGAACTGAATCCTTCAAAGCACTACTATATTGCCTGCAGCATTAAGCAACTTATCTAGTTTGCCATCCCTCCTAACAATGAAAAATTACACTCACATTAATACAACATCACTCGTGTGTGTGTGCGTGCGCGCGTGCGTGCGCGCGCTCGCGCGTGTGCTTGTTTGCATGAACAGCACTGACGCAATGAATCACCTGTGCAAAAAATTACCTTTTGCACAGAGATGACAATTATACAAGTGTAGTTGCCTATCAACAAACTGCAGCACTGGACATTGTTATTTACAGAGCAGGCAGAAACATGTCTCACTGTAAATGTGTTTTTCTAATCATAAAATGACAATGGCTTTTATTTCTGCTTTATTTTAAAAAGTTGGAAACAAGATCTGGAAACAAAAAAACACATTTTTTTTTTTTTGGATATATGAAATATATTATTTTTTTTGTCTCCAGCAATGAAAAAAATTTATTTCAGATTCTTTCATAAAAAAAAATGTAAATTACTGGGTTTCCAAGAAACAATATCAATTGTTCAATTAGAACATAAACATACACTCTTCATTTAAACTTTATTTGCCTCTAATTATTAGTAAATCATTTCCTTCTACTGAAACTTCATTTTGTCTCAGCAAAAAACACTTAACATACATGGTATGCATAGTCCTTCATGAAAAGCTTCTTGTGTGCGGAAGGGTAATTCATTTCAGCTCTCTGCCAGGCGTAGTCTCGAGGTACAAAATATGTAAATCTCTTTGACTTGTCTTCAAGCTGTTCATTGAAGTTTCCTTGCTGGCCAAGATGATATGTGTTGCTACAATAAATGATAAAAACATATCACATTTACCAACTGTTATCAGAACATTTGGACATTCTTTTCATAGCTGCTTCAGCATCAACAGGAAATCAACAGTACTATTTTGCAGCTACACCCATTTCAATATTGGCATACAAAAGTCACATATCCTAGTAACAAGGCCACACGCTTTATTTGGGACTGGAATTTTGCTAACATATTTAAACCCAGCAGAACAATTACTAGCTAATGATGAAATAATTACTGCACAGATAAAAACTCAGTGCTGCCTGCCAATGAGAGGTTGTAACTGTTTTGTATTACTGTTGCAAAGAATGCATATGTGTGGTTGGTACATACACCTGGAGCCATTACTAGAACTGGTACGAACACATAAAGAAATATTCATGTTTACAGTAAGCTGTACATCATGATTTAATTACATACAAAAGACCCATCAAGTATATAAGCCTTTTACACTGTAGGCAAAAAAAGAAGAAAAAAAAAAATCATTTTAACCACAAAATAGTCATTGCATTTTGTGGTTCTTCACTGTCATCTGTTTTTATTTCATGCTCACTGTTCACCATGCATTAGTTCTGGCCATGAGACAGAACGCCACACCAAACAAAACATATATGTAAAACAACGTAATACGATGAGAATGCCAGATTATTTTCATCTTCTCCACCACCGCAATAAGTACGTGGAGGCATCTGTCCTAATGGAATCAAGCAATACAAATGACAGCAAGTGAGTGCATGGCTTCAAAATGAATCAAAACGAAAGCAGTTTTTTATAAATTCAGCTCTACAGGAAACATGCAGCCTACAGCATAAGGGAAAATTTATAAGACACTGGCATTTAATACTTTGTATCCCTTATCTTATGAATCATTATTGTTTTTGTGTGAAAGATAAAACATAATGCTAAAGAGTGTGTTAGGTGTGAAAAAAATGTCATTATAACAGAGAAGTCAAAAGATGAATTTAGTTCACTAGGAAGTTAAGACCCTTGGCTATGATTATATTATGTTCCAAAATTGTACAATGGTACAATACCCTGCATATAATGTTTGAACTGTACAGGATCCTTTATACAATCTGACACTTTCTCAATGACTAAATTCAATAAAATATTCTTGGGCTAGCAGCTGCATCAGGTGGTTAAGTGGCGAAAAACTGACATTTCAAGGACCTCCTCGAAATACTGGTTTACATGCCATTCAACTACCTGATGCAGCTGCTAGCCCAAAAATATTTTATTCACACCTTCTCATTTGCTCCTTTCTTGTCTAAGTGCACTATAAAGTGACATGCTAAGATTATACAGCATTAGTAACAAATAAATGAAACATGAATACGGAACATTAGTGGAATGATAGTGAAAGTGGAAAATTCAAATACTCAAAGAAAACTTGTCCATAGCCACTCTGTTCACCAAAAATCCCACATGTACTGGACTGCAATTAAACTTGAGCCTCAGTGGTGACAGGCCAGTAATTAACCTCCTACACCACAGCACGGACCTCATTTGCTTCTTCATTAATGCTACCTACCATAACAGACATAAAGATCTATTCCATTAAAACTTCATAAACATTAATATTTTGAAATATAGTAAGACATTTTCAAGGACTTCTTACTTTAACATCGGATCTGACTTAAGCTTCTCCTTTACACTGGTGTATGGAACTCCCAAAACACGGTCTATAATGTGAATAAATCCATTGGTAGCTGCAATATTGGGCTCAATCACAGTAGCATTGACTCCACCACCCTCAACAGTCAATGTTATATTGTTGCCAATCTTAATCACATTGAAGTACAGCTTCTTGCGGTCAGCAAACGTTGATACCTGGAATAGCTGGAGTCAGCAATGCAACTTGGCTCAACGGACCAAGGACAACACCCATCATGCCAAACATTATGACACTAAAACTGGTGAACTTCATCATTTGTCTCAGGAATATTTCATATAGAAGATATTACACAGCAAGCTCCAACATCATCATCATTTTTATTTCTTAGACCATTGACAAGGGTCAAGATAAAATCCAGAACCTTTGTACCATACATTAAATTTGTATGCTAATCACTAGATCATTGTAAGTACCTAGTGGTTACAACACAAATTTTATGTTAAAATATGTCCTGGTTTAACCCCAATCATTGACAACAGTGCCAAAAATAAAAATGGTGCAGGCAGATAAACATGCAGAATGTTTTAGGGACAATGTTTCACATAACTTGGGTGTTGTCATCCAACAGCTGTCACAAAAACTCAAGTAAGCATGCAGTATGAGTTCAATTAGCTGAAAGTAATTTCCAGTAGTTAAAAGAATAAAAGCACTTCCTTAAGTTGATCACAAGGCATTAAAAACACCAGCATTACCATTCCAACAAAACTGTGTGAAGTAGGCAAACCTGTATGTATCCTAGCACTGTGTGTGTGTGTGTGTGGGTGTGTGTGTGTGTGTTAAAGAGTGCATATGTGTGTGGGTGTATGCACTTGCCTTTACCTCAACATAGCTGTCCACACATAATTAACAAACAGAATGTTCTTAATTTTCATTTTGTGGAAATTAACTCAATTGAAAATGTAGTGGAAGAAATTAACTGGAATACATTATTTCTTATGCTTCAACAACACGGATCTTCAAAACATCGCTATGCATGCACAGCCTTCAGTGTGTTGTATTGTTGCCTGTATGAAATCTTGGACCATCCTGGAATTTGTCCTGTTGTTGAAGACAAAGATAGGAAATTTGTGAAACTCTTGCAACTGAATCTGAATATTCATAACAACCCTGTAGAAAGTGTACTTTTTAGATGCAAAAGTAGAATAAAAATTTCTAAAATATAATCTGCTGTTTAAAGAAATAAAATATTCAACATGCTTATAGAAAACAAAATATTATTGGTGATTTAAACCGAAATGATCCCAGCAATATATTAAGATGAAAAGGAATAAAAAAGATGTGTTTAGAAAATATCAAAATTACATTTACCAATTTCACTGTAAAAGAAACGTGTTTGTGGAAGCCCTGAAAGTTGCTCGGAGGACCCTGGGGTTCTTGGAAATTTTCAGGGGGGTCCAAAGTTTAAATATCGCTGCCCTAGAGGAAAGACTGATTATGATAAAACATGCGATGACCATTAGAACAGTGGACACCACCATATACCGCACATTTTGAATCTCCATCTTCAGCAGTATTAACATAGTGGTCTTTCAACCTTTAGAAGTTGGAACTTGTATCAAGACAATGTTTATCAAACACTAAAGACAACAAAATGTTAACTAGCAAAATAATGGCTCAATTTTTGTTTCCATAGTAAATAATAAATCAAATTAATTGCAATAAGAGGCAACAGATCAATGTAACTGTCAGGCCCAAAATACTTTGCATGCTTCATATACGACAAAACCAAGTTCCAATTTAGTTCAGTAACAAACAAAACGCACAAATAAAATCAGTGAATGAACCTGGAGAATCTATACCCCTTAAGAAACAATCTTTCACACATTTTGAAAAGATAATCCAACCCATTTTCAAATCAGGAAACTGGTTTGGATCTTTAGTGATAGTATAAGAAACCATTACAGAAAGGATATACACCACACAGGTGCAATATAAAAATCATACAGTCAACATTAAGGAGCAAACACACCTGGTTCATGTTTTCATCCCGGATCCTCTCTACAGGCAGCCGCTCATTAACAAGGTGAAGGTTCAGTAGGTCACGTAGTTTTCCATGGTTATAGAAGTTGTCAACGTTGGCAGTAGACCAAGCTTCGTTGGAGGGAGCAAACAATGTCAAATTCCTCATCCTGGTGATAAGCTGCATAAAGTCTCCACCTTCATCCCGAATCTTATAATAGAATTTGTTCAGAGGTCCACTGTCCAGATCCTGCATAGCACAAGGAGTAGCTGTCAATACTTGACATCAGCATGCTTACAAAGAGACAATGCGAGTTACAAATTTAAACAGAATCATTTTCGGTATGATTAAATAATCTGTAATGAAATACAACTTACTTAAAAGTTATTTCTTGCCATGTATAAATGAACATCATCACTACCACTAATACAAAGGTAAATTATAACTAGGCACATTTCATTACATTGAACATTTCAAGTAATAAAAAAAATAATAAATAAAAAAATAAAAAATAAAAAAGGCCAAAGATTTGTCCCTCTAATTTGCAACTTTCTTAAATATGATAAAAAAATCAATTACCCCCTCCTCTAAGAGGACGATTTTGTCAAAGGATAAAGGTGCAATGTAACAATAATTATCAAATTTTCACTCTTTTTTTCTTCTTGTGATTTTGCTGTACAAAAGAGCAATATAGCACACATTAGAGGTGGGTTTGCATACAGAAACCAAATGTTGGAAAAAAACAAAAAGAAAAAACAATCATTCATCTTTTATGGTCAGAGAATACAGAACAAAATCAGCTGAATGATCCATCATGACCATCAGAAATCTTAGACCCCTTCATCATGCCTGTCTTTCATGCCTACAAACAGCATTAAACTATGCATGTAGCACTACCATACAGCCAACAGTGCAATATTATGACGACCTGCATCTCAACCTCACATGTTAGCATGTATGTAAGTCATACGAATAACTCTATTCAATCAATCATAGATGCTATATAAAGAAAATGTCACATTTTTGCAACCCTTTCACATCTCAGTACTTAATGTGTATCCAGTTGGCCTGTCTTACTTTGACACTCTATTAATCTTCTTACTGTACTCATGTTCAATGGTGTTGCAGTTTAATGCTGTAATAATAAGAAGCTTTCCTTAATACCACGCAAGAGTCTAGGTTATAATCTTCTACAATTTTGTGGCTACTGTCTCTCTAAATGTGCATTTTTCCCTCTACAGTTTTAACTGTTAGTTTATTTGCAAATATATCTCTTCAACCATTTTGAATGGCCATTTTCTCTGTAAAGTGCATGTTTACTTCCTCTGCAAATGTAATGTTACTGCCCATAAGATTTAATGGTTACTTTGTCTATTAGTGTTCAGTTTTTGTGAAATATTTAATGAATACTTCCTCTTCAAACATATATTTCCCCTTTGTGAGTTTTTAAGTTTCATATCTGTTACAAACTAAAAGTATTTTGAGCCTTTACTGTCACTGGTTCAAAAATGTAAACTTACAAAGTCATTATATTGATTAGACAGTATGGTACATGACACGAATAGTTCAACATGGACAATCTTACTAATCTTAACTCAACAAATGCAGGAAATCATAAATTCCTTTACAGGAATAATAAACTTGAATCTGATCAAACAAAGACTTTGAAATAATAACTTCATAGCAGCATGAGTAACTAAACACATGCTTTGCTAACTTCTTTGTTTCTGTAATCCTCTGGTTTCTGCATTAATTGCAAGAGAATAATCACATTTTATCATCTTCAAACAGTACATAAACTTCTTTATTATAATATTCCTAATTTTCACTTTGTTTATGAATGTGTTGGATGCAATTCATTAACAAAAAATTTGGAATAAATATCCTCATACTGAAGATCATGATCCTTTTGGATGTGAAAATCTTCATAGCTACTACTGTGAGAACCTTAAATCCCAAAACAACAAAAGACATTTAATGCAAATGAATATTCCTCTCCTGTACGTATCTATAAATTCAACCCCTTAAGTGGATCACTACAAGAGCTGACAATAGACAATTTTATGCAGGAAAAGTGAGACAAGTCATACATGAATCAGTGGCTCTCAAATTTTTGCATCTTTTGTTCTATCAGTTATTTCGCAAAGGAAAAGAAAAGTAATACAAAAGGGAGGTGGGGGGGGGGGGAAAAGAAAAGGAAACATTATTCACACAGGGAAAAAAAAGGGAACATTATTCTAACAGTGAACATAAAGTTTCTCTTTTCAAAGAAGTTTATATTTAA
>Ga0123357_10012544_pt1 | contig 10937 bp, 5 predicted proteins | sample TergutEmb28metaG_FD_89873 | JGI IMG/M metagenome (GOLD analysis project Ga0123357, IMG submission 89873) | Embiratermes neotenicus P4 segment gut microbial communities from Petit-Saut dam, French Guiana - Emb289 P4 | ecosystem: Host-associated > Arthropoda: Insects > Digestive system > Gut ... | reverse complement strand
GGGGATGGGGAAAAGGCGACGGGTGGGGGGGTCGGGGGGTTTTCCTCCCCGCCAAACAAAGGGTTTTTTCCGGCCCCCAAACCCCGCCCCCCCCCCCCCCCCCCCCCCTCACCGGAACTCGATCCATGGCGAAACAGCTTAGAACGGAGTATTTTCTCTCAAAAAGAGTTATTTAAAATACCCGAGGTACGTTACTCAACGTTCCTACCTTACACTTTCCGTCACTATTATAGGGCTGTATGAGGTTATTACCAATATCACATTTCTTATTGATGTATATATGACACAAATACAATAACGAAAGCAGTATAAACAATAAACTTGTAAACTACTATCTTCCAGAGATTTGCGCTCTTCTGGGTTATTACGCAGCGTACAGAGGTAATTCCTGACCGACTTCTCGGAAGAACCCAATCGGTCCTATTTTCCAGGGTCAAGAAAACAAAAAAAGAAAGCCGGTCACGCTTGGTACTAGGTTCACATAGGAAAAGGTGTGGGCGGTGAATGGTTCTCCGTCACCGCGTACCAAGTGTGACCGGCTCTCTTCTTGGATTTCTTGACCCGTAAAGACGGGACCGACAGGTTGTCTCGAAACGTCGGTACGGAATTACAACTACACGCTGCGTAATAACCCAGAAGAGCGCAGATTTCTCTACTTCGCGGCGGAAGCCTGAAATCATGCATACTGTATCCAAAAATCATCACAGCCGAAGGGTCTAGTTAGCCACGTCCAATATTTCCTTGTTAACAATAACGACATGTTTAAGTCCTTCCAAATTAAGAACGCATTAATCATACCTCATCGTTACTCAAGGAAGTGAGATGAGCTGCTTCTTGAGCCCATGACGTAAAGGTACAGCAAAAGAAACATCCCGTAAACAGCACTAAAATACAGTACGCAAGCAGCTACAGACAGACAACTAGGCCGTCGAGTCTCGTCAATGAAGATCCCTCCATCTACCAGCGTAACGTCAATCACAGTCTGGGTGACGTTCATCGAATCTTCAGTCACAAAAATGTGCCAACATTAAAGCAAAAGAACGTCCTACGGGGTAACACTACGTTAAAACGGGTCTGCATATAAAACGGACAATTCTTGTTACGAGGAACAAGACAGGTCATGTAAACATAACGTAACTCCGAAGCGCGTTTGTGCAACCATTGCTGCAGTAGAAAAGCAAGAAGTATTGTACATTCCGCAAGCGTGTGTTTGTAGCCTTAGGTACTCAGTGCGAAATGCGCATGCACCGTATTGTCGTCTGCGGCCAGCCTCGCTACTGCATTTTCCCACGTTATCTCATAAACGGCACAATTAAAAAAAAGTTATTAAACATAAAACGTGTGTTTCGATTTTCTCTAAAACTTTTTTTCCCCCGAACCTTTACTCAATCTAAGAAGAACTGAGAACAATGTTATCAAAAATGTACGTAAATTTTCATGTAAAGTACCCGTTATTCTTGTCCGATTTTAATGAAACTTGAATTTTCTCGACAGATTTTCCAAAAAACTGAAATATCAAATTTCATGAAAATCCATTCAGTGAGACCCGAGATGTTCATGCGGACAAACGGACGGACTTGAAGCTAATAGTCGCTTTTCGCAATTTTGCGAACGTGCCTAAAAACGAGTCTAACCTATTACAAGTCCAAGATCTTAAAAACAAAATTAGGTCCTTAAACATCGTCAATTAAAGTAAGACTACCGAACGAACTGGCTACAGTATGTATACCTATATGTAATGAAGACAAGACAGTACGAAAGTAAGCGCATGACTGTAGACCACTGGAGTGTAGAAACCCTGGAAGCCCGAAACCGTACTTTGAACTGTTGACCCTGAAGTCCACGGCACTACGATCCTTCGAAAAGTGGAAACCACTTACGAGTCGACAAGGCATAACATCTCAGAAGACTTTAATCTTCATACGACACCAATGTCAAGGAAGACACATGAAGGCGGTCCCGCTCCACTGGTTATCTCTGGTGCATAACGACAATGACAGCTTCCGATATGCCAGTAATACCGTAGCTGTGAACTGCCATACGAAGTACATACGTAGTCAGGGTAAGGCTTTGTAATAGTTTTTCAAGTGCTTTCGGTACAAATAATTAATTTCTAAGTGCCATAAAAGCCAATATCATGTGTGTCAAACAGTGTGCCATTATACAAATCGATACCAGAACATATTATATTTCGGTTTTAAGTTCAAGGTGCAAGCGGGGAGTCTGCTGCCCCATGTCCGTGACAACAGAACTAAAATCGCGTGCAAGCACGCAAAGAGCAGCAAAATCGTTCTGCAGCCACCACTGTTACAACACGGCGTCCTGTAAGAATGAGCCAGTAAAGAGAACTGGTACAGACGTAGAAGCGTTCATTGCTGCTTTAAAATAATATGTCGAAATTGGCATGGAAGGACGAAGCAAACCCCCGAGCATCGAACCGGTAACCTCCTGAGTAAGAGTCAGAAGTGCACCCTTATTGTTTTTCGTTGACAGCACGCAGGGGTGCTATAGTGATTCTTGCCACGTGTGGCTTGGAGTTAGTTTTAAAAGTGTTGGTTCACAGATCTTAACAAATTGTTGTCGACACATTTATTACACACGCACCGAAGCTTCCATTTCTAAGGTACTCGACAACAAATCCATAAATGTAAAGTAAAGTTCACCCTACAACAGAACGCGAAGGCCCAGAGTGGGAGTATAGGTATCGCAGTACTCTTTCTTTAACCCCAGCCCTAGATAGGGGTGAGTGGTCAACGCCACGCCTCGGCCGCTTAACACCCGGGAAAGACCCCATACTCATTGCATAGGAGGCTCGGTGGGCCCCCTGGGCGGCTGCGGATTATCTCGCCCCCATCGGGATTCGATCCCCGGACCGTTGAGCCCATAGCGATTCGCTATACCGACTGAGCTATCCACGGAGATTCAAAAATGGAGTTTTCTTTTAAGCGCGGTGTCAGACAGAAAGAAGTAAAGGGCGCTGGAGCTAAATCTTGCAAACATTCTTAACTCTGCAGTATATGGAGGTAAGTGATCGCCTTCACGTTCCGACCGCTTTCCCTCGAAAAAGACTGTCCCTGAAAATCGTTATATGAAAGGTAGGATGGACACTAGAGCAGGTCTGGGCGTGGTGGCATAGACAAAAATCCCTGCCCCTGGCAGAAATCGAACCGGTCGTCCAGCCCGCTGTCAGTCACTTTACTGTCCGAGTTACCTGGCTCTTCGAACCTTATCACAACATTTGAAATACACAAGCCGATCGTTCAAGACGTCCACTGAAAAAGCACTTGGGGGGAATGGTGTTTTGGAATCACTTCTCCCTTCAGCGACCTGGTGACGAATTTTGTATGGCGTTAATTCTTAATTCGTTCAATAACCATTATGGTGCAACGCAAGTAAATATTATTAGTAAAAAATTAAAAACATAAACGTAAAATCTGGCACATTACAAACGCAAATAGGCCCTGTATCTACAATGTTTTGTCGTTTCAACTTCATAAAGAGTCTCGTGTGTGTGTGTGTGTGTGTGTGTGTGTGTGTGTGTGTGATGACAACCAATAACGGGGCTGGACGTACTAGTACACTGTTGTTCCAAGAACAGCGTACGTTTCAAACACAAAACTTCAACTTGTCGTGTCTGGACATATTTTAGTTATTTCAGAGTAGTGACCAGGTTACAAGCTATACTACCAGAGAATCGGGATTAGATTTCAGCAGGGAGCAAAAAGTCTTCTCTTCCTCGCCGCAACGAGATCGGTTTTGGTCCCTACCTAGCCTTCTGCCCAATTAACAATAGAAGACTTTTCCTGGATGCACAGAGGTCGGTGCGTGCAGATGGCCTCATTTCCATCTAGTTCCGATGCTGAAAAATGACTGGAGCTATTTTGAACTTTGAGAAACCAAGACAATTCTTGCAAATATATTGAAACACAGTCTGACAGGCTCCAAGACGCAGCACGAACTCCTAAAATTGTATGATGTCATTACTAGGCAAAACTACTTTACCAGCAACCAGGACATAGTAATCCAACACGATGGCCTCGCAATGGGCACCCCTTTAACCGGCATCATTGCCGAGATTTTCCTACAGCACACAGAACATGCACACCTGACTTATCTCACCCACAAGCACAGCATTACAAACTACTTTCGCTACGTAGACGACAGTCTCCTTATTTTTGACCCAAACCACACTGACATACAGGCGTTCCTAAAGGACTTCAACGCCTTACACCCGAATCTACAGTCTACAACAGAAGTAGAGACATCACTCTAAACTATCTGGACATTCCCATCCAAAAAAAACTCCTAACAACATAAAAACTTCCATTCACAGAAAACCTACATTCACGCACACCACCATCCCCTACACGTCTAACCACCCCACAAAGAACAAATACGCAGCAGTTAGGTTTCATTTTAACGGACTAAACTCCTATGACCTTCAAGAAAAAGAGTACCAAGAGGAGCTGAATGTCATCCACAATATCCTATACAATAACTCATTCCTCATCAAACCTCAAAAACAGACCGTCCACACTAAAACACGGCAACAAATGACAAAACCTACAAAGTGCAAGTGGGCCACATTCACCTACGTGTGAAAAGAGACGTCCTTCATCACCAACGTGTTCAGACGAGCAGACCTAAAGATAGCGTTCCGGACCAACAACACCACAGGGAACCTGTTCGGACATAGGAACCTGGCTCCTGAAAAGTTCACACTATTGGGAGCGTACAAGTTAACCTGCCCAGACTGCAACAAAGCGTATGTCGGACAGACCGGAAGACGCTTTTATATACGTTACAATGAACACAAGATAGCGTTCTATAATAATAGCCATACATCCAGTTTCGCACAACACCTTCACGAACACGCACATTCCTTCGGCCCCATCGACGTCATGCAGTCATTACACCATCACACGAAAGGAGCCCATCTAAACATGGTCGAAAAGTTTTACATCCATGCCGAATACGTAGCCAACAACCATCTCAATGACAACTACTCCATATTTCCCAATATAATCTCTGACACCTTCCTGAAAACCCACCGCCCATTAAAAAAAAAACCCCACCCCCTGCCCTCCACACCATGAAAGCGGTCAAAAACCCAAACACTCCAGTACACGACACTGCCTACACACAATAAGCAAACCACCTCAAAAGGGATAGCAAACACGCATACCCCACACACATCCGCATAGGAACGGGACTGTTTAAATTGAACAGTGTAATCCACAGTGATATATCTCAAGAGTGAACAGACACGATACCCGCAGTGTGAGGTACCCCTCAGTAATTATCGCCTCGTACCTCTACCACGTTGTAAGGGCCACAGTGATTCTGATATTGTGATACATGACGATAGTTCAGTTGTGATAAGGAATCTGGCTCGAGATGCACTCAAGGACAACAGCACCAACCATGTAAGTTATAATCCACTCCAGGTACCCGTCTCAATATAGTACTAGGCCCCCTAATTCCCAATACCGGCACACAGACATCATCTTATTCCACAGACAGCTGGCCCACATTGACATCTACTGCAGTTGTATGTGCAGCCGTACCGTAGACAGCGAAGGGCCCTCGACGCGTTAGCATGGCGTATTATCTACAACACCATGGCCATGACAATGCAGCCACGGCAGAAGACTACGGCACCACCCATTCATTAGAGTGTAAACATATCAGCGACAGATTAGAATATAGTGCATAATATATCGATAGCAAATATTGGTACCATCCTATTAATTGAGTTCATGTATCTGACCATTGTAAACGAGATCTCGTCTTCCATTAGGTACACTGGTGTGTAATACAGTTACTCTGTAAGCTAAGCACAACCTGATGATGGCCAAGTAAAGTGGCCGAAACATGTAGTTGATACGTAGTATAACACCTGATAATATAACATAGTTGTGTTCTGACTGTGTATCTATACATATTTGACAATTTGTGACTGGAGCTATACCTCCACTCCCCATACATTTTCTTGCATTCGTGTTTCATTAAGCATAGTAACAATTTGACCTGTGCGTTACTATGCCTGTTCAAACCACAGTATGTGTTTAAATTACGATATACAAACTTCTAACGGTCCATCATCCTACTAAAATTTGTAGACCATGAACTGTTCTCGCATTTCTTTGGAATTGTTTGTGCGAGTATATTCATGAAGTGAGGAAATAAAGGAACCAAGAAGAAAAGGAAAGATGAAACTAGAAAATGTCAAACAGAGGGTTTCGTTTCCCTTTAACCTCGTGAATGGTGAGCCAAACGTGGTGGCCGACTGCAGGAATAAGAAACGCCTGGGCCGTTGGTTCCTTTCTCTTATCCCTGGCTCGTTGATTCTATGCTGCCAGTAGCCTGCTCATCACTCATCCTGCGTGACATCGGTTATGCACGCCTTCCCGTTAAAGAGAAACATGGGAACGAAAGGAGAATACGTATTCGTAAATAACATACGCGTTCATGGCGGAACAACGTAGGTGGCTGCTGCGTTTGATGGGGAAATGTATTATAACAATTAAGTTACAAGTATTGTTTTAAATAATCGACGGTAAGTTGGTCTTTATGGGTAGGGTGCCCAAATCCTTTCCGTAAAAACATACATTGCAATCCGAACTGTACCTATAAACCATATGACAACTTATTGTGAAAGCAAACACATTTAATTACACTTATACACTAATTTCAATTTCACAGAGCATCAAGTTATCTTACTATACCAAAACGGGCAAGTTTTGTTACTGGGCGATTCCAGTTTATTTTAATTCATATCTTCCAAGCGCGTTCTCAAATCGAACAGCGACTACTAGCCTGGTCATTCCATCCGTCCGCGTAGAACAATGCGACTTCCACCAGACAGCAGCTACGTGAAATTTCAATCTGACATTTAGGCGTTGTATTAAAATATGTAGCCCCACTCCCATTGCGGTTGAAATCGTAAAATAATAACACACACCTTACGTGAATACCTACGTATAGTACCTTCACTGGTCTTTATAATGGCGGATGTGTCCTCTTTAAGGTATAAAATCAGGACTAAGAAAAAAATGACAATCTATTACCTCGCCCTTTACAGGAAAAAAGATATCTTGGCCTTTACAGCAAATGTACAATCAACACATCTCCCTGGTAATGGAAGAAGTATAAGAAATACGAGACTTCGACGTTTACAAGAAAAAGTAGAAGAAATACGGCACCAATAGAGAGAGGCAGAAGAAATATCTGACGATCTAAACACACCATCCATCGCTAAAAACAAAAGACATCATAACTTTACTTTTACACCTATGTGGTTCGCTGCTCCTTTCATGCATGTCTGAAAGAGACAGTCGCAATGTGTTCCAGTGACATTCTACAATCAGGGCACCTACACTACCAATTTAAGAGTCTGAACTAAAAACGTAACGCTTCTCCTGTGTCTAAGCACCATGTCATGATGGTGTTACAGGACAAAGGCAACAAACTGAAAGCATTCTTCAATTCGAAACTCAGTAAATGCGACTTGCTAACATCAAGATTCGGCCTTGGTACGCAATGGATAGCAAGTATCAAGCTACGGCCACTTTGCTCCCGGGGAAAAATCCCTGGTACCCAAAGGATTCGGGGTTTTAAACAACGACCGTTTCACCCAAAGACAGAAATTCCCTGGTACCCAGATGGATTTAAACCTGCACGCTACGGCTGTTTTACCTCTGCGGTAAAGAGGCGCCCACTATGATAGAACTTAAGGGTGTTCCTCAGAGCCACCTGATATGCAGTGGCAGAGAAGAAACTCCTGCTCCTACTGGGAATCAAACAACTGTCGTCCGTCTCGTTACCAGTTTCTTTACTTAGCCAATATGGCTCTCTTTTTAATAGTATGCTTTTACAGCACTAAAAATACAAGCGCGCGCGCGCGCGCGCACACACACACACACACACACATATATATATACATATACATATATATATATATATATATATAAACAGAGAGAGACAAAATGTAATCGAGACATAATTCTGTTCCTGCTATGCTAGGGGTATAGAAAATGCGGCTAGCTATGCTTACGGTTATATTTTCTTCATTGTTAATTGTTACGGCTCAATACGCAACAAAATAATCAACTGGAAACAATATAACGTTAAAAGAGGATTCCATCCGGTCATGAGACATTGGAATAAAATCTGCTTACGAGCCAGAGTGCACGGATCATCCGTGCCAAGTGCCGGGATGGGTTGCGACCAGCCGGGTCATGAAGCTCACAGACCGGTTCCCATACCTGGGAGCACTTCTCAAAAAATGAATATACAAAACAGAGTACACTTCTCTTTTTTCTTCTTCCATTCTGGTCTTCTAAATCGGAATGTTGTCTACTACAGGCACGGGACGGAACGAAGACTGTTGGGGTTAGTGACAAAAAGCAATTTCTTACATATGCGACATTCTAAACATCTGAGAACATCAATGAACCAAGCTGTGAACAAAATCTCAAGCCGTTCTTCAAACAGTATTCCAGATGGAGTGCGTAAAAACTTTAACATCATGAAGGCCATATCACTCATCTATAAGTGATCCTTGTAAACTCATTTATCGCAATATACCAACCAACATACACGCATTTAACGGAAAGGCCGCATGTACAGAAGTATTTATACTGAACGCCCTGTTAGAGCTATTCATGTCCTGACAGGTGTGTTGTGTCCTGTCAAATGCCGAGTATCTGTTACTCCCAACAATACCAACAACCATGGAACCCAAGTAACTTACCAGGGAGGAGACAGTACATGATCAACCTAGCAAGGCGGTCTCAGGTCTAAACTGGATGCTGTTCTGAGAAAGATATAAAAATCCAATTGATTTTACACGCGCTTGACCTCTACAACTTAGCCAAACATTATGGGGCACTCAATTGGAACTGCATGTATGGTGTTATGCATGCCGAATCAATACACAGCATTACGACGCACGAATCTCGTTACCTTTACTCACAGCGCATGCTCATGGATTGTCTGTATCCACTACATAGGCCTTCGCATCATGAACATCAAGCGATCCATTGCCATACTTCAGCATATTTTCTGTGCGACTATACGGAATTCGTACTTGCAACACTACGAACGATATAGATTGCGTTTCTTTTACCTCTGTCCTAAGCACCGCAGCTGTTACGGGAAGTCCCGGTAGATATGACTTCTTATGCAATAAAGCTGCTGTGCTTGGTATGGCGATACCAAGAAACCCCGTAAATATTTAGACTAAAAGATGTGTGAAACCACACGACTGATGCATGGCCACGATCTATAATGATTCCTAAATCACACGAATAAAATGTTTGACAACTTCTGAGACGACAGGACATGGGCGCCATCCTAAAAACGACATTGATGGTTTGCCTTTCGTTTAGTTACGCAGTCAAAATTTCAGATTATATGGCGCCGAATGATATGAAAGTTAGCGACAGACTGGAAACGATGTGGTAAGAAGCGTTCTTGGGCTACGTTGAGTTAATGTTCCGTGATTTGTACGGACGGAAAGAGGAAAATCGCAACAATCTGACAGGATCCTACTGGTAATGACTATAAATTACGCATCTATTAATAAAGTTAATCTGAAACTAAGAACAATATGACAATTTCGTGAAATAAAGCTTACACAGTTAATAACTACAGATGAACCCCCGTAGTTAGAAATGTAGATACGAATTATTAGCCTACAAATTATATAGTAACACTCAAATACTTAAAAAACTTTAACAACACTTTACAATTTTAGTCCCACGCCTCATATAAGAAAGAACAACGTACATTATCACGTAACATTCTGTTCAGTAAAAAATAAACTACGAACAGTTGTCACTTGTGTATCACGTGAAATTCTGTTCAGTATTCACCAGAAAGAAACCCAAAAATGTCGTTTAAAATTATTAATATGGCACACCGCCAACCTCTCATGTTTTGGACTGTCAAATGCAGCTATGAATTGTACCAGGAAAGCAGTACACTTCAGAACTGCTTGTTCATTTAATATGGCCGCTTACAGTACTTAACGGAACTCTAAAATGGCGAACATTCACAAAGTGAATAAAATGCAATAGAGTGAAAATTTCATACGGCAATAAAACTTTTATCAGGCACGTCAGCCTCTCCCATGACGTCTGGCAAGTAATCTAAGACGAAAAATATACACCTACGATTCTGAAATTTATAATTCTGTACCTCATGCTTCCCTCACCAACACCACGCAGGGCAGACAATAACAAAACCAAAAGTTCTTGAAAGTTTAGCATATATGTATACGATCGTAATATTTTCAGGGTGCCATCTTCCACATAAACAGATTCCAGATGGAAATCCTACTTTATGGATGTTTCTGTTTAAAAAATGGATTCATATAAAGTTGCAGGGGCAACAGTAGTAAAATTACAGCCTGGAAGGCAAAGCAAATAGGAGGATAAAGAACAGACCTTTAGGAGCACTGGTAACTTTTGATCAACAGTCAATCTGAGCCAGAAACACGCTTGATTAATTCCCGTCATTTGGAATAAACGACTGGCTTCGAATAAATTAACTCATTTAAAATATTTATAACACCTCTGGTGACAACTTCAGCGAGGGGACTGTAAATTAACTGACAATATGAGAAATTATATGTTCAACGACAAAGAGTGCAGGATACTCTAGAAGAGAAATTCTGTGCAATTGAATGTGACAGGGGAAATGTCAAAGTGCAGTGGAAAAATATAAAGGAATGTGTGTTAGATGCTCTTAGTGATCTGGTTGGAAAAGTAAAGAAGAGAGCAAGAAAGCCATAGATTACACAGGAAATGATCAGTAAAACAGATGAAAGAAGGAAATGGAAGAATGTCAACACTGAAGAAGGCAAGAAGAACTACAGGAGACTGAGGAACGAATTGAAAAGAGCCACAGATAATGCCAAAAAGGAATATCTT
>Ga0123357_10012543_pt1 | contig 10938 bp, 7 predicted proteins | sample TergutEmb28metaG_FD_89873 | JGI IMG/M metagenome (GOLD analysis project Ga0123357, IMG submission 89873) | Embiratermes neotenicus P4 segment gut microbial communities from Petit-Saut dam, French Guiana - Emb289 P4 | ecosystem: Host-associated > Arthropoda: Insects > Digestive system > Gut ... | reverse complement strand
GCCATTATCTCCGTAACCGTTCCACTTTGGACATAGGTGTTTTGGGTTATATCGGTATATTTTAGCATAAGGAACACCCTCCCGAAGTCTGGCACATTCCTCCTGGGACACCCTGTATATATAGCTTGTAGCTAGCAGCAAACGCAGTTTGCTTCTGTTGGGAGGGAAAAAGTATGAATGCGGTTTATTGTGTGAATCACACAATGTACTTAGCATTATTTACAGCTTTACATTAAAACCAAAGAAAGTATACTGATCGCCACATCTGCTTATGGGAAAATAATGACACGTCATGGCTTCCAGTTGTAGGTATTTTGGGCCGCTCATTGCGGTCCGGTACGGATTGAAGTGCCTATTTCAAATGAAATAAGGCTGTATTCAAACAAGAAACAGAAAGTATAATTCAAGAGATCACAGATTTCCATATGCTTATGTATGGCATCGTTTATACGTATATTTTATATGAGGGGATAAATTCTGATTTTACACTCTCTGCTACTTGCTGTTCCATGATTTTTTGCTACTATTTTTCAGGAATACTGCAAGTGCATCCTCGACCTCTTAAAAGTTGTAAGTATATCATATTTGTGTTACTGTCATCCGTGCCGAAGTTTCCGGCAAAATATTGGCATATGAACCTGGTAGCAATATTTGACCCTCAGCTACTAACTTGTTTGTTTGTTTTCTATGTTCTGTGAAAATAGTTTTTATCTATCTCATCCCACTTGATTTGATCACTGTAGTGTGTGAAAATGAAGACTGCAATCAATGAATTCCCACACATGACGATGGTAATGATGATGACGATGATGATGATGATGATGATAATAATATAATTCTCGTTTATTAACGAGATGACTCATTAGCCACGTGGCCAATGACAGAAACGGCACTTTATATCAACAATAATAACAAAGAACAATAAAGAGGACACGTACGAAAACAACATAAAGAATGGGAAAAAAACTTCAGTACTTCATTAGGACGCCACGTGATGCAACAGTGATAATAACACAGCATATCTCCACACACACACACACACACACACACACACATGCGTGAAAATTTCTAAAATTTGCTTTAGATATACGTTCAATGTGACTGCAGATAAGGAACGGCAGGTTTGATCCGGATGCTGGTTTGGAGAATTTACAAAAGCTGCCCGAAAACTTGCGTGGCCCCCTGACAGAAGGTGTCATCAAGTGTCGCAAAGCAGGTGAAGGTAAGGTGCTACATCGCAAATTACGAAAATAAATTCGATTCCAATCAAGCGTGCGTGAGAAAGAGGCAGAAAACGTTTGCTTTCGAGCTGTCGTTGTTTATAACAGCAATAGTATAGCTAAGTCATTATAGTAACTATGCTAGAAGCTGGATGGCGGTAGAACTGATAGGTGCATGTGAAATGTCGGGTAAGAAACGCACGTATCGGTCTTGTATTAAACGTACCTTGTCACTGGCATATTAGCACTGCAGGTGTTTAACGATTTCCACAATAACGCGCAACTTTTATGTAATTTCCATTACCAGAACATGATTCGTAAATAATGGCCATTAATTTATGCAAGAACTGTCCCGTCAGTATCGCATGACTACAGAAAACATCGAATTGCATCTATCTGCCAGTCGACAAGGTGCAAAGTAGTCATTGTCTTACCAGTCGGTACGAAGTAACGTCTAGAACCTATTGATCTTCAACATTATCAATTAATTTTAACTTCTATTTTGTTGTATGTGTTTGTATTCATTTCGTTCATCAACACTGAGCAATGTCCCTGGATATGGCTAAATTAAATGACGCTAAGATTTTTTTAAATGCAACTCAGTGACCTTGCAGACTACAGCCCATCCTACCTCTGATCCATTGGACACTGAAAGTTTTTACTCTGTACAAAAGAGCACAAGCATGAAACTGGAAATTTAATGTCACGGTGAATAACAATGTGGTTCTTTAAGCCACTTGCCCAACCCCGAATGACGTGACACTTAGAAACGAGGAAGACTTAAATGTGCCGATTGCAATTGCAGGATACAAAACGGCACGAGAAGTTGCATACGCGGTCGTCAAGTGCATGTACAACGCAATACCAGATGTAAGTACATGGGCATAGTAATAGTCCGCCATATCAGATGTACGTAAACGAAATACCACAAGTACACGGGCACAGTGACAGCCCGCCATATCATATGCATGTGAACGCAATACCAGATGTTAAGTACAGGGCACAGTGATAGTGCGCCAAATCAGCTGTGTGTACAATGCAATAACAGATGTAAGTACAGGCACAGTGATAGTCCGCCATATCAGCTGCATGCACAGTGTAATATCAGTGTAAGTTAATAACACAGGCGCAAGCAATGCCCTCAACATTTCATGTTAGAACCACATATAAACTATTTCTGACTGTTATTCAGTGAATATATAGGCTTACACTGCAAAACAGATACATAATTTCCTCCTGGAATTCGTTAAAAAGTACCAGAATTAACATATATTTGTAAGGAAATTCATGGAAAAAGAACATGTAAAATACCTGTCATGCGAGAAGATTCATTTTAAAATTGATAAAATTTCATTTTATGCTTCGTGCAGAGTGCGACTAATACTTGATACTGACTGGTCACTTGACATTTGTCTGTAGAGCTCTATAACCTGAAAAGTCTGAGGCTTTGTAAGAAAGATGTGTGATTACCTCACGTCTGCTAATTTACTTCAAGACAAGGGTGTAGACACCGTGACAAACGTCTCCCAAACCTCGCCTGCTCGTCTTTCTGACAGTAGAAGCATGAAAGTAAAATTGTTACAGCAGTGATAATAATAACTTAAAATAAGTGCACAATTTAGACAGATGATTTGGTGGTATTTGGAGCAAGGGTATTAGTATTGATAAACTGATGTTCAGCTAATAATATTCAAAAAAGTCCATTCCTAGCTCACAGCAATCTGTACTTCTTGCGAGAATCTACGGAACACAAAATGCACTGTGTGGAAAATGCAGAATTTCGTAATGTCACAGGATATGGTATAAGTACTTACCACTTGGTTTCTAAAGTAAACTGACACAAATACTGAGCGTACTGAACATACGGAAGGTACAGATTAGCTCGTTATATTGGACCCAGCAAACTATGTTCAATATATTTTTAGCTGACGACGACAGCTGAGCCGTCTTCCCTAACGTCGTATTTAAACAAAAGATCAGACGATAAAGGAAGTGTAACATATCTGTCAGCTTACTCCCCGATCGAGTTTAATTCAGCCTCAGATATAGGCGTTGATCTCTCCAGCCATCCGGTTCTATGAAGTTTACCGCCATTTTTGTAAACATTTCTGATTTCCCTAAGCTTGATTCGCGTCTTAACCTTACTTAAACGATATTAACAAAATTAAATGTAGGGTAAGAACTCCGAAATGCCTTTTCAGCACATACTGACAGATTGCCTTGCCTAACCTTGTATCAAGTCATAAGCTGTCTGCCCGGAGAATGCAATGCAAAGTTTCACTTTCCATTTGCAACGAAATCAGAAGAATACAGTAGTAACTAATTGTGTTTCCTTTAATTCCAGGACTTCATATTTCCGTAACAAGACACTCCAGCATTAAATACGGTTCTAGAAGCTGTGTAGAGAACTCCAAAACAACACACTTATAATATGACAGAAAAAAACTTAAAATAAACCTTTCATGTGTCGCAAACCAGCAGCGTGTTTGATTGTGTATTTTATCCCTAACAACACCCGAACTGTGTACTCCAGTTTCGAATATAAATAGTTTCCAACAAACTGTTTACGACCCTGGGTCCCTCATCGGTCTGATTCCACTGGGATAGATTTTGTTTGCGTTTGCCTTTTTTTAATCAGTGAAGAATTATCTTGTTTTGTGTGACTCAAAAGTCCATCACGGTGCCCAAGAAAGATATTATATGACTTCATCCTGAGGCAGGTGAATTAAATCTATACATTCACAGCAAAACTAAAAACTCGTCATTTATTTTTGTTACTCTGGAATAGATGCAAGGATATTATTTTGAAAAGAGTTGAATATTCCTTCATAGAATTACCTAGTGTTTTGAAAGGCCAAAATACCGATTTGTGACAATTGTATATTTGTTGTATCTGGAGCCAACCATCGTAGCTATACTACAATAAATAACATTTGCAACCCTGTTGTCTGCAAAACAATTTAAAATTAGATATACACAGTGGCTAAGTCTGTGTCTTGGCACAAAACAGATAATAAGATTGGATCATGTGTATTCCAAAATGCAGTCGAAGTAAATATGCAAGATTACCAACGCTGTTCTTTAAGTCTATTAAGTAAACTTAAAAAGAGAAATTATGGAACAGAAAATTGCAAAAATCTTCCCCATAAAATTTCAACAAAATCTGTATAAGGTTTATGAGAAGCATTCGAAGATATGGTGTGTGAACTAGGCTTTATCATGAAACAATGTGGCTAAAATCAGACATTTTCCCACAACACTTAGCAACCATTCAACATAGAAATGGAAAACAAAAAATGTGAAACGGTGGATGGGACAGACGGAAAGGCACATTATGGTTTTTTTAAGCTCATGGTGACTTTGCAGTAAATAAATACCTGCATACTGTTGCATCCAGTTGGATTTTTATTAACATTGCACATTACGGTCTCATGTGAACTAGGTTTTATTTTGGGTTTGGTCAAAGCGGTCAGACAGTATGGACGTGTTCTTTGAGGACAGTCAGACGGACAGGAACCAATTAGTCGATTCGAAAAGGGTTATTTTCGAGGAGAACTTGAACGTCTCGTTTCAGATTTTAATCGAGTCGCTGCCATCTAGCATGTGCCAGACATTTCAGTGACTGCTCGATCTAAAGACAATCCAAAATCACAGAAAAGTCCACTCTGGAATCTGCATTCAGTAATCAGAGTGCACATCTCTCACGGAGATGTACTGCGGCATGAACAATAGCTTAATCTCGTGAATACCATCGACCACATTCCAGTTGGTACGGAAACGAAGTACAATAGTGTGCACATGAAACAGTTCGAAATTAGAGCAGCATCAGTGCCAGAACAGCTCGGACTCCAACAGCACGGACAAGAGAACGAGAACCATGTACAACGTCAGGTTGTGGCTGGTTGCACTGCTTTTGCCCTTCGTTGTTTGCGTAAGTAACATAGTGCATCATTTGACTAAACTGCCAATTCGCTTTGACTTACTGTTGTCACGATTCATTTAAACAGTTATCAACCTTCTCCGCTGACAGGCAACTGGGAAATAATTGAGCCTGTAATTTACCGTGAACAGCTTATGACCTTCCGGTAAAAATATACGAATTAAAATACATTTAATACAGATAACTTTGCATGTTATACTCTTACATCAAGACATTCCCCAAAATATTATTCTGGTACAGCCTAATTCACACAGTTATAGATAAATAACAAGCGATAAGCGAAATCGAATTATGTGTACAAAGATTCTTCAACGAATTTGGCACTGGACCACAGTCCAAACCTTTAGAAAGTCTAGGCAGTTTATAGAGATCACTACATACAAGGAAAATCAAAACGCACTCTCAGACCACAAATGAATAAAGCCGATTCCTTTAAAATGCTTGGGGTCATCCAAAAGCCTTTCTGATGCTAGTCTCGAGGTGTTCAAGGGTGAAGGGATTCTGTTCGCCTTCTACACATTTGGCACCGGCAAGGTGACCTAGACTTATGCGAAGTTTCGATAGTGGAATATACTCGTGTCTTCAGCCGAATAGTTGTCATTATATATACAGAGAGACTTAACTGGACGAATACTTTTGTTTTAAAATTGATAAGCCCTCGGATCTAACAAGAAAACTTCCGAATATTGGGCTAATGCACCAAACATTAGAATTACAGCAGAATGACTTCTACAAGCGACAAGAAGTTCTCTTTGTTGCCTTTTAAAGCCGAATGTTACAGCATAATAATCTGACTGACTAACTAACTAACTAATCAACCAACTCCATGGAGCAGAGCCCTTTCTGAGAAGTGAATAGGTCCTAAGCTATTCAAGAATTTCCCGGAATTTTACGGAAATCGAAAGTTCATTACCGCATTCACCAGATCTAGACACCTAGATATCGTAATGTTCTACTTGTATCCATATCCTGCGCCATAGCCATCCAGTCTATACTTCCCCATCCTACTTCTTGAAGAACCATTTTGATACTATACTCCCATATACGCCTAGATCTTCCAAGTGGTCGCTTTCCACCAGGTCACCGCATCAAAATCCTGTACGTAACCTTACACGCCCCGCTCATCTCATAGCATGATCGAATTATTTAATATATAAATAATCCTCATATAATATTTAATATTTATATAACAGGTGGGGAGACATCCCACTACAGTTTCAGGACATTACGCAACTTTTGTTCGTGAGATAAACAGTGCGGTATACTGAAACAAGGTTTGTTCAGACGAAACCCCGTTTGCGCAGACCTGCCGCAGTCACTTGTATTATCAACCGGAATGTGACGCTGAGCATTTCCGCATGTACCGGTCACGCATGGCATGCACGGTGTTATATACCGGAATTTTTATGCTGTGACTTCCTCAATAGAGCGCTGTAGGGCCGTAGACAAAAGTCGGGCGAAGACCTGAAGACCGCAGAAATGCCGTCGTTCAAACGGGAGCTCTCTGCGGGGGGATCCATCGACTTCTTTATCAATGGAATGCCTGCCGTAGCGCTCAAGAGGACTGATTTTAACGGCGTTACCCTTCGCCAAGTACTATACTTAAATACTTACGTCATGGAGCAGAGTCCTTCTTGAGAAACTAACATGTTCTCAGATAGTTAAGAAATTCCCCGCATTTTATGGAACCCGAAGTTTCATTACAGCATTCACAAAATCCTGTCACCTGTCCATATCCTGAGTGCTACAGACACACATTCATTTGGAAGTTAATAGTAATATATATTATGACAGGCAATTGGCAGTATTTAGATAAATAATATGGTAGATTAATAAAAAGGGCGTTCTGTTTTGTTCGGTCACGGCTCACGTTGCTGCCACCCCATTTACGATCTAGGATCACTTTGTAAAGACAGAAGCCATGTACATACAAACGTAACATTTAGACGCGACCGCGAAACAATTGTTACCGTTGAAAAGCAACAATTATTACATGTTATGAGTGTGTCTGTAGTATTAGTTATCCAGGATGCAAAGCGCACCCACCGTATTATATTGTCATCTGTGGTCTGAGTTCATAACAGGAAAACTTGCCGCTTTCCTGATATGAAAACTTACAATTCTACGATGCTGTGATATCCACACCATGTGGACCAACACTGCACATACATCTATCACGAACATTACGATATCTACAATATTTAAGGACTAAAATATTAACCTGTTGTCTAATGCATCCGGGTTTTATATATGTTTGTTGGATGTAAACTCCCTGCCGATGTTCCGAAGAAGATCGAAACAGTTGGAGTTGATTATAAGTGAAAGTTTAAATTTTAATACTTGGGTATTTGTTGGTATTTTTTATTAAAATTTTCTTTAATTCGCGGAAACGAACGCTATTAAAGTATGTGATCAATTTATGTTTCACTTAAAGGTGGTTCAGTAGGTTAGTTAAAACTCCAGCATAACCCTGATAACTCAGATAGCACTATAATGTCATTAGTCTACCTGATTCATTTTCGGACGAACAGTAGACTAAACAATGACAAACTCTAGAATATGACCAGAACTTTCAGTTCTGGAAAGAGATGTTTTTATTTTGACGGTCTGTCTTCACGCCATATATCATACTCCTATACAGAACTGTACATGCATTAACTTTATGAATGACACCTTATGCACAGGCGACGTTACTTTGCGTTCCACACGAAAAGTATTTTATTTACAGTATCCTGTTCAGGGCCTATCGCAAAAAAAAAATCGGATACCTGTTAGTGCAGTGATTGGTTTAGAGCTGATCGGTAAATTTTAATAATTTTTTATTAAACCTTCTGTTGTTTTTTTTGTTAAGAGGATCGGTACAGCCTAAACAAAAGGGTGAGAAACGAATTAACTAAACAGGGCGCAACAGGCAAAATGTTCAGAAAAAATGACAACCAACTTCCCGAGTATTAATATAGTGTTAATAGTATTGTGAATTGTTTATGTTATACTTGCCATTAAACAAACGCACAAGACGTGCACAGACGTCAGTAAATAGCTAAAATGTACACGTAAAACTGACAATGTCTATTAGACAGTCGGAATATGTCCAGTTTTTAATCATCTGTGTCGATGCTGTAAAGGTTAGTGGCAATATAACCAGGAGAAGCGACATATTTACCTGATGAATAGTGCACATATGACAGTTGAACCTACTTTTCAGTAGGATATTATCTTCTAAGTCTACATACAAATAATTTAAGAATCGCATAAATTTATCTTTTAAATGCGTGCTACATGTCTCCCCAAATTTATTGTACTTGATTTCATAAACCTAACAAGAGTATGCCAAAGATGAAAGTCTTGAAGCTTCTTAATACGTAATTTTCTCCAAGCCTATGTCACTCCATTAATACTAACAAAAATAACATAGTAGGTATATTTGAAATTAATTGATAAATGTAATTCCCAGGTGGAACATGACGCAGGAGCCATCAAGATCAACACTATAAAGAACATAATACTGTGCAAGAAAGAACACAACGCAACCAGAGGTAAGACATGGATTTTGTGAGCCACATGAAGCGCAGAAGATATAAGCAACGTCGGGATTTGGGTCCGTCACTAAAAACAAAAATCCAGTTTCCCTCACTAAAATTACCGGGTATCGCACTTTATTCATAGAAGACAACACGATTCACCACTACATTGCGTGGGCTACAATGTGATCTTGACTCTTACCACTACATATAAAGAGTTCAGTAGACCCAATTAAAAGTAAACTTATTATCACAATCAAAAAATCTTTGATCGATTTTCAAAACGTCTAAGTTACATACGTCCTTATGTTTTATTAACCCTTTGACGCCTAATGACTCCTACAGTGGTCGTACCGCACCGCTAACCTCTAAACGTTGCATTTTATATATTTAGTCAACAAATACAGGTACTGAATATTTTAAACATGGTATATACTCTCGGTTTTTTTCTTCAAAATGCAGTTTGTTTCATAATTCTAACGTATTTGGTTCCTGTTTTATTCACATTTTATATATAGAGTGTGCTAAAATATAAAAAATAATTCCGGCGCCAAAAGATTAATCAACACTCCACAAAGATTTAAGGGGAAGTTGAGGTCGACAAGCATTCTTCATTTCGGAATTCAAGAGGTTAATGTATAGCCTTATACTTCAGTCCTTTCTTGCTCGGCGATTGTTCCGAGTCCGTTGAAATTCTCGCCCCTTATGACAGCAGCTCAAGCCTGGTGATTCTTCTCAAATTAATTTGTAACTATAAAATCTCTTATACGAGGTTTGTTCAAGTAGTATCCGGATTGGAATTGTAGTGGTTGTTCACTGGGTGGGATGTGTTCGCAACCATGTTCGTACGTACATGTCTTAGCAACTCATGACACAAGTTGCAAGTGGCTGCGTTTGCTCAGTTGGCTGCAGTAGGTCGCGGAATTAACATGCGCGTTTATGTCATAGCGATTTTTACGATACGTGAAAGTACCGAACAAAGCATTTGCATCAAGTTTTGTTTTAAAATCGGAAAAAACCGCAACGGAAACGTATCAATTATTGCAGCAAGCATACGGTAAAGATACAATGGGTTGTACACAAGTGTTTGACTGGTTCCGTTGATTTAAAGAGGGTAGAACCTCCGTTGAAAGCGACCCCCGCTCGAGACGACGGTCAACATCGAGAAACAAGGAAATGGTTGCTAAAGTTAGAACAATCGTTCGCAATAACAGGAGACTGACAGTACGAGAGATGCGTGGAGATCTTGCGACGTTTGCGTTAATAAGTTCGCCGAAAACGACCGGAAAAATGGTGGGATGGCGACTGGATCCTTCACCACGACAATGCACCCGCACACACTTCACATCTTGTGTAGCAGTTTTTGGCCAAACACGGCGCCGCTCAGTTGCAGCAGCCACCATACTCACCAGATCTCACACCGTGTGGCTTTTTCCTATTCCCGAGGCTTAAGAGAGTTCTGAAAGGACACCGATTTGAGGCAACGGAGGACATCAAACGAAATTCGACGAAGACACTATTAGACATCCCGAAAGAGGAGTTTGCAAAAATGTTTCCAACAGTCGCAGAAACGTTGGGCAAAGTGTGTAGCTGCAGAAGGAAACTATGTTGAAGACAATTAGGGTTAAAACCCCGTAAGCCTTATCTACTTCATGTACTGTGGCCAGTCCGGATACTTTTTGAACAAACCTCGTATTCTTTACTTTGACCCTTGTGGTTTTGTTTTTCAGATATGATTACAGCATCAGTTACCTGCTGATCGCTTGCATAACGGCAAGCCTTGTAATTGGTAGTCTTCGTTTAACGGTATTAAGTAATTACATTTGACATTCAGAGGACCGTGCATCGTGATATATTCTCATAATAAAAGCCAACGAGATGCATTGTTTCTCAGATTTATTTGATAAAGTACTCTACATGTTTCGAACAGGTCCACTGTCCATCAGCAAGAGTATCTCAACTCTGTACGTGTAAACACGCAATAGGTGTTTGTCACGCTAGTTCTGTTGGCTGTCTGCTAGCGTGGTCATCCTGACCAGCCAACAGAACTTACTTACTTACTCCATAGAACAGAGTCCTTCTTGAGAAGCTAACTGGTTCTGCAGCTAGTCAAGAAATTCCTCGCACTTTATGAAAACCGAAAGTTCATCACCGTATTCACAAGTGCCCGCCATCTGTCCCTATCCTGAGCCAACTCCATCCAGTCTCCACCCCCTCCCACTTCCCGAAGATCCATCTTAATATTATCCTCCCATCT
>Ga0123357_10012542_pt1 | contig 10938 bp, 5 predicted proteins | sample TergutEmb28metaG_FD_89873 | JGI IMG/M metagenome (GOLD analysis project Ga0123357, IMG submission 89873) | Embiratermes neotenicus P4 segment gut microbial communities from Petit-Saut dam, French Guiana - Emb289 P4 | ecosystem: Host-associated > Arthropoda: Insects > Digestive system > Gut ... | reverse complement strand
GGGGGGCGTTAATGTTTTAGTGCTGTCGGTTTTCATCATAAAAGCCACACGATACATTACAGCTGCTCCTGAGAATTGTCTTCTGTATGGCATCCTGCTTCATAAGCGGACTTATACCTGCAGTTTACCTCAGTTTACTCAGCAACTTCAGTTCATTGTTCGTTATCACAGTCGACGAATTCCCTAAGCTCGTGGTTGTGTAATCACCATTTTATAGTCACCTAGCGAAAGAAAGTACATGAGAGCTTATGAAGGTGACCTGAAGCAATAACAGTTGCGTTTGTTGATTGATCGGTTAACCTACAGGTTGGTACAGAACTGACCTGTGTTTGTGCGAGGGGGAAGGGGCGGTTCAAGTGTGGCCCCAATTTTTATCAGATTGGTGCCATATGCATACACAGAAAACACTAACAACAATTGTCAAACTGGTAGAGTTGTGCGGTTTCATAGATGTATTCTGTACGTGATTTAAATGTGACGGGTTAAGAGTACATTCAACAGCCACGTATGGATTACTGAGTTTTGTGGATTAATGTAGGGTAAATACCAACATTCTTTTCATTTCTCATCGCCAGTGTTGTGGTTTCAAGTGATTTGTTTTTCTTATGTGTACTGTAGCACAGACTAATTCTTGTTACTAAAAGGTACGCAGTGCAATAGGACTATGGGCTGTTAAAAGGATAAATAATGCCTGTTTTTTTTTTTTATTATTATTTGAACGAAATATTAAGACACCCGCCATTATCTGTTTTTTGTTAGAGACTTTTTTTAATTATGCTCTTCCGTACTGGGAATTCTAGCCTCATTTATTTTCATAAAGAATATCGACTTGCAAGTTCAGAACTATATGTATATCCTCCAACCCTACTGTGAAACACTTTACCAGTTTCGTGAAATTTGGTATGGATTTTGCGCAAGGAGGTCTGATTTTCCAAGGATGTATAATGTTCGAGATTGAAATGTGTGGGAGACAGGGTACATTAAAGAAAGAGAAAGTTTGTCCTTATGGGTTTATCATTCCATGAAGGCATATTAGGTAGTGGATGTACAGCTCAATAGTGCATTGAACAAGATGGGGTTTTAGCTGCATTCGGGCACTGTTCCTGCCCCCTGGGGGAAGAAACCCATCTTTACAATTGAACAGCACTGAATGCGCCGCAGAAGCGGTTCAATTGTTTTGGTGAAGAAAAAAATTCCACGTCTCGGGAATTTCTCAGTCCAACCCGTGAACCAGTTACCATATCAACTCAGCTCCCCAGGCTGTTGAGATATGGGTAAATTCATTCACCACTACCCCTTTGTGTGTATGTGTGTCTGTGCGCGCGCCTATGCAGCGCATTTAACAAAGATTTTATAATTTTGTTCTGTTCACTGGTATTGTCTAGGACATGTCATTGTAATAAACTCAAAAATGTGTTCGAAATGTTGGTCTCCCATTGAGGTACCTTCAAGCGCGTTCGCCTAGCTGGGAAGAGCGTGTATGTTGGCTGTGTCCGACTGCCGCTTATATCAGGCGGCTCCCACTGGGCAGATTTCCATGAGATTTGGTATTGGGGACTTCTATGAAAATATGTTGAGAAGACCCAAATTTTGTTATATCGGGAACTCTACTTGAGGACCTAGGTACCTCTCACCATTGCCGGCGCCGTTAAATTGCCATTGAAATCCCTATCTTCGACCGAAGTCGTATTGCGCTGTTTGTCCGCCAACTGCATATATCAGCGCTGCCCACTGGACGATTTTGCGTGAAATTTGTTATTGGAGACTTTATGACAATCTCAAGAAATTTCACATTTGGTTACAATTGAGCAAAAACGTCGGGTCGTTTACATTAAGAACTAAGCGCGTTTTATTGTTTCAGGTAACAATAAATCACCACAAAAGCGCTGTCTCTCAGTGAAAGGATTTTTCCACCCTGGACTCTTTATTTACCATCTGGTCCACAATTTAATGCATTAGGGTTCCAATTTGTCTTGTAGTTACCGACTAAACATTTTAGTGAGGACTGGGATTTCCTATTAAAGCAACTGGGGTCACCCACCTCCATCTAGTGTTGAGGTCGTACAGAGAGACAACTTTATAAATGTAAAGTATTGAAATAATCCTGTTGCTTCAAGCCTGTCAACTTCAACCTGCTTTATAGCTTATCCTAAACAGGTTTCCATTTAATGGGTCACCACCTGGCCAGAGTGGTTATCAAGCAATTTCCATTATGTTGGATATAACCTCTTTGGTACGTACTTGACATGAGCGTGAATTGGCTGCAATCTGTCTGTCGAGTATGGGAGCGGACATTAAATTTTTACAAGTCAGTAACTTCCGTGTTTCTAGCCCATCTAGCACTAAAATGGTAGGGCCTGCCTTAGTTTTATAGTGGAAATAGAAAGGTATTCCGCTGTGATACACAGTTCATTCAACTGACTGACAGAGGTTTTGGCAATTGATGTGGTTTGTGTAAATTGATAAGTCATGACTGGGCCGTTGATTATCATGCATCCCTCTTTGTGAATTGAATTTCATAGAATTGTGTAAAAATACTTCTAGTTTAACACTGTGCAAAGGGCTCAAGAATCCAAGTGTGTCTGGCCCCAGCTGTGTCGGGAATGGTGGGAACTGAATCATTTGACATCACTAGGAACCAGTTAAAAAAAAAATAGATTTTTGAAACTTAGAAAACACGGTGTGTAGCACGTGATATAATAGTGCATATGAAATGGGACACCATTTTATTCACCTTGAGAAAATACACTTTGTTTTAAACTTTTTTGAAGATACAGCATGTCAGTTTCATGGCTTTGTCAGCTTACCAAGTTTTACATTGAAATTTTAATATCAAAGTTAGCTGGTAATACAAGTCGGTGAAACTTTGTTTTATTACTTTTGATCTAAGCAGCTCTGTACTGTAGTCAGAATAGTTACGTGGTACAGAAATTAATTGCGTTATTATTGACTTGATATAAGTGAATCAAACATACAAGCACTCAGTGATTGCAGGAATTGTTCTTCACTCACGGGATTTTAACCTTTTGACGCCTAACGACGACTATAGTGGTCGTACCTCACCGCTAACCTCTAAACATTGCATTTAATATATTTGTTCAACACATAAAGGTACTGAATATTTTAAACACGGTATATACTCTCCGTTTTTCCCTCTTCAAAATGCAGTGTGTTTCATAAATCTAACATATTTAGTTTCTGTATTATTCACATTTTATATACAGGGTGTGCTAAAATAAAAATAATAATTCCGGCACCTAAAGGTTAATATATGAATTAACTTCAAAACTGCGTACCACACTTACCAGCTTTGTACCATGAACCAAAATGGTTTTGTTAGCGACAGTTTAACGTCTTACCCCATGTATATTTCCTTGTGGTTAAGGTCCTGTTGCCATTGAGCTCTGTTCATCCACTTGAGCCTGAAACCGTGGCAGAATGTATGAACCATGACATTCATCAGTTGTGCCCAAATGGACTGCATTCAAAAACTTGGCCATTGCTCTTTTTCTTACGCTGCTTTTTCTTCCTGCATCTTCATTTTTAAGAGCAATGGTGAAGGAACGTAGATGGCCGGAAACAGTTACAGAGTAGTCAGTTTAGCGACCGCGCCACATGCCGGACGGTCCGGGGTTCTGATTCCAGTAGGGCCAGGAGATTTTTCTCATCTTAAAAATCATCAAGACCTCTGAGGCTCACTCAGCAAACTAATCAGTGGGCACCATGCGTCAAGCGGCCGGGGCATGCATTTAACTGCTTACGTCCATCCAGTGCCTAGGTTAGGAATGAGTGGAGTTGTACCTCTGCTGTCCCTGTATGTGTTCATGGCGTGGATAGTATAAATTTTGCCCTTGAGTTACATACTGATTGGTCACCTCAATGTGCATGGTGCAGTGTATGTCAGTACACCTTTTAATGCATGTGGTGTGTGCATCCCTGTATTGTATGTGTGTTTGTGTTGTAAGTTGGATGACGGCCGTATTTGATCATTGTGGAACATTTTGCTGGGTCACTATTGTTTTCTCCGATTCTGACTTCATAATCATAACTTTACTTCTAGTGAACTTTGGATTTTTTGCTGCCTTTTTTTTTGTGTAATTTTGTTGCATTTTGCATCCCTGTATTCCTTGAAACAGTATTTGTGACTAATTGCAGGTTCTTAGAATGGGATGGCTGTTTCTTATCGACTTGAATAGACCTCATTTATAGGCGCGTTCGCAAAATTGCGAGAAGCGTCTACAGTCTCGTCGTGTCTGTCCACCCACCCGCATGGAACCCAATTCGGCTCCCAGTGGAGGGATTTTCATTAAATTTGGTGTTTGAGGGTTATTCAAAAATCTGCCGAGAATATTAAGTTTGATTAAAATCTGAGAAAAATAACGAGTACTTTACATGAAGACCAATGTACATTTATGGTCTCGTTCAGTTATTTTTTAGAATGAGACAAAATTTGTAGAGAAAATCAAAACACGTGTTGTTCAACTTTCTCTGAAAATCGTGCTATTAATGAGGTACTGTGGAAAAATATGGTAGAGGTGGCCAGGCCTCCGATAACAGTACGGCATGGCACATGTGGTTAGCGTGCTGGATAACCAAAGCTACAAACATATACGCAGAATTTGTAATATTTACTGCTTTTTCACAGTGTCAGTGGTTACACGAACTTGTCTGAGTGTTAATTTTGTACGGGTGTTGCCTGTCTAATGTGACATGAACAGTGACGACTTGACAGAAACTTTAATAAGATGCAAGTTTCAAAGTAGTAAAGTTTGTTGTTTGATTCTAACTTTTTTTCTTTGCTAGCATAAATTATTTTGAAGGATTGCATGCATCTGTCTTTGATGAGACTTCTCCCATGATAAGATGACTGAAAGTTTGAATTCTTATTCAAAATTAAGTTGGGTGTTTGATGTAGCATGCATTGAATGTAGCAAGAAGGACAGTATTTGAACCTGTGGAGAAATTACAGTGGTAATGAAAAAACTGTTGTATTTTTCAAGTATTGATACAGGGTTCATTTAATCACCTGTGGTAGGCTAGACTTGTAGCATACAGGAAATGAGCAGTAGAAAGTGGAGTGGATAGCGTCATTTTGTGTCCAAGTGACATACTTTATTATTTTTGAGCAAAGAACTTGAATTTTCTAGACATGAGTGTCAGACATCGTTATGGAAGGAGGTTCCTGAGGTGTTCACATATTCCACGCCGTTCGCTCGGTACCCTTCTGTGAAAGTGACATGAAGCAATACCAGCAACTTGTTTATCATTTGAGAAATGAATTTAAACCTTCGGGAAACATGTCATTTAATTTTTTTAAACCAGCGATTATGTTCTCAGTAGCCGAGTGATAGTCCCTACCCAGAGGCACGTCATTCACAGCCTGCTCTCCAAAATATTTGTTGTGCAATTTAAAGAAACATGCTGGGCATCATGTAGACTTGAAATATGCTTTGTAATCTTGGTACTAGGTTCATTATTGAGGCATTCGTAATGAAAAATAGTATGCTTATGTGGAGGTGGTGCTGTAGAGTTTGTATGTGATCTAGTAGGCCTGTTAGCTCCAAAATTGGACACATCCCATTAATGTTTGATAGTTGACAAACTTAACCTGGCTGTTGCAGTTTTATTAAAAGTAGACAGAAGTAATGGACAGATAACATCAGTATTTAACCAGATATATTTCATTTGCAGATCTGAAGCGTTAACTGGCTCAATATTTGCGGAGTGAAACATGTTTCAAAAAATGAAATGCTTGTTTTGCACAATATGCCATTTTCCGTAAGTCGTGCAGAGATTTTGAAATATGGAAAGAAATTCTGTGCTGTGTTCTCACTTCATATATGTTCAGCTGATTCACATGAAACGTAGGCCATTTCACAGACTTTTTTGGACGTTCAAAGCTGCCTGTCTGACGGTCTAGGAGTTAGTATTAGAGCCTGCTGTAGGATTTGAACTTGGACCCCATTGAACAAGGGTCTGAATAGTCGCAGGAGCCAGTCCAGATGTTCTGGAGAAGAAAACAGTACCCTGTCCCTGCCAGGAAGCAAACTACACAGAATCCAATTTGTAGCCCTGTCATTATGCCTAATGGTGTCTTGGCTCTCACAGTAATGTTTTCTGTGTCCGTGCCATGAACCCAGTGTTTGAGGTTGTCTTGCCATGCCAATAGTATACATGATGCATATTGATACCTTATCGGTATACATTTGCCAGTTGCAGAACTAATTTTAAAGTGGGAACTACTTTCATTGCGCACGTGTTTGAGTGATGTGAATGTTAATATTTAAATTACTAAAAATTGACTCATTTAGGTAACTATGTATGCCTTGCTTGTAAAACCCTTTTTATAGGGTGTTTCTCCCGCAGTTTGTGGTCGCCTGTGTAGGCTGCTGGGTGATAGAAAACTTCTTCTGGTGCTTGAGCAGTTTATGCCCTTCACTCTGTAGTTAATTACTGGCCATTCATTCTGAAGTGTTTGACATCAGAGAGTAAATGATGAACTTGCTGTAAATGTATGGAATTTTGGTAACCTAAAGTGGGATTAGAAGTTACGAGTATCTGGAAACGAAGGTGACATAATTAATAGTGAACATATTGTTTCTAAACTTTTGTTTGGCCTTTAAATTCCAACGTAGCTGCAGGCGGCTGAGTTATTTTCGTTTTAAACTCACGTGCACGGGAAGTGTTACATTTAATGGGACATGGACGTCTCTTTCAGGCAATAAAGGTTAATGCGGTGCACATGCGCTTTTCCGTTTAAAAAATGCCACTAGCTCATTGGTCTGCAGTAGCGTTGTTTTGTCTTTCTTGTTTGCACCATTAACAGTTTCAAGGATAAAGAAAAATACACCCAGATGATGTACCTATTACTTGATTACCTGGTGAGCAATTTGGAGAATGAATGAATCATTGAGAGCTTAATTTTCATGGTTACTGTATAAAGCAGTTCTGTCTGTTGCAGTGTTCCCAATCATGTTAAGTGCACATTTAGTTTCCCAAACTCCCACATCATATTTTGACATAATAGGGGAATTATCAAGCATTAGTCCTCAGTCTTGGAACTGCCTTTCTCATTCTCCCCATGTGTCTGTAATCTCACTAGCTGATGTTAGGAATGTTTCTCAGACTTTCATTTTATGATCACTTGAAAAGTGCAAGTGGCCTTGGCAGACCACTTAGGCTTTATTTTTTTGCCTGTTTAACATTAGTAACACTGCAGTAAAAGTCCCTTGATGTACCAGCCACATAAGGTAGTTGAAAGTCAAATAAACCAGTGTTGGAGAACCATTGGCTCCCCCATGAAGAGGACAGAGGTGGTTCTTGATACGTTGGTACATTTGCCCTTATAACCACCTGGCGCAACTGGTAGCACGACAGGGTTCATTGCACTTGCCCTAGAAACTTCAGACTGTGTTAATAGCACTGCTACAGAATCTGCAGAACTAAGCAAATGAGACAGAGAAGCTGATACGGTGCTTCAATTACTCACGTGTATTGTGGAATTTTGGTAATAAAGTATTTTAACTAACCCTTTGAAAACAGTAAATCAGTGTACATTATACATTGTAACACAGAACCGAGCGGGACTGGTTATTACAAAATGGACAGTGTAACTCTTACCGTGCAGCAACTATGTCATCTGCTCTGTAGGCAGCAATTGCAAAAAAAAAAATCATAGGTTTTGAGTATTACACTTCGTGCTGGTTTGTTAATTCTTGGAGGAGATTATGCTGTGAGCTTGAAATCAAATGCCCGTGCATGTTCCATTTGTACCGCACAGTTCACACAGATTATAATTACAAAGACCAGTCATTATTGTGTAGGGAAACATTTACTGTTTAAGAAACGTGGTGAATATATAAAATCAGTATGGTGTTCTACACGATCACCCTTTGTAACTTTGTTGTCCCGACGTGCTCAGTCTGGTAGGAGAAACTCTTACCAGGAGACAGGTGTGGTTCACCGAATCACATAGAGTTTCAGTTATTTTCTTTTTCTTTTTTTACTTATGTTTTATTTATTCATTTTATTCTTGATAGAAGAAAATGGAGTGCATTATCCAGTTAAACAACTAGATCATTTCTAGGAAACTGACAGTCACTTCTCTGTACTCCCACTTACACCACTCTCGTATGCGACTGCTTTCGCACTGCCCTACTAGCGTCAGGTATCTGCTCCCAACTGTTTCGCCGTTTAAATCTCTCTCCTGTACACCCCACTTGTCACCAACGTTGACAGATTAAACCCAAAACGTATGGCTATGAACCATCCGTAACCGACGCCAGCAAACCTAAGAAACAAATGTATAAAAAATGTTTGGCTACAGAGTGGATTTCTCCTGTCACTTGCTTCTGCAAATATAGAACCCTTGAACTTGGGCTTGGCTGTCTTGGTGATTTGTTTAGTTATTTATCCCTCTTACTTACACTTCTGACCAATTTCCTATCCCCAGGTTTTATTATACTTTCCATCTGTAAAGTTACAGAAAGTTCATGAACTCACCATGCTGTGTGGGCGTCTGAAGATGGGGGGGGGGGGCTGTTTTCATTTGAACTTGCAAACCAGCGATTTCACTAAGTTTGGTCTAGACATATTCGCCTGTTATACTTACTAATTTGCTGATTTGTAACAAATAGCAGTTGTTTAGACTTGTAAAGTGGAGGTGATAAGAATTTAGTGTGCCAAAGTTATGTGTCTTCAAAACACAACTTGCATTAAGGTAATATTTTTGTAGAATGTAAAAATTCTGGGTGTGTGACATACATATTTAGAAAAAAAATACGTCAGTCTATAACACAACATTTATTTTATATACACTGGTATATATGTCAGGGCGACATGTTTCAACCTAGTCGGTCATTCTCAGGCCCTCCAAGAAAACAGATGCAAGAGTTGTTAGTTTTTCTGCATTGTGTGATGCCAAATGCTCACAAGTTTCAGTTACAGAAGCAAAAGTATATAATCTTGTATAAATTAAAAAAAAAAATACATATTTAGCTTTTGGTTTGATAGCAGGAACAGGTGAATTTTTGCGACTTTTGAAATTTGGTACAAATAGAGAGTCCGTCATGTTAGCTCATGATCGGAATTGAATTTCGTTGCTGTATTTTTAATTTTATTTTTCAATTGTAGTACTAACAACATAAGGTTTTAAGATATTCCTTCACTGCAGTATGTAAAATGCAGGTCTTGTGAGTTGCGCACAGAACGCATTACTTTTTATTGAGGTTGTTTGCCACTATTGGTGCTCACTCTTCAGTGATTCAACCTGACATCTGTTTATGTTGTGTTCATGTGCTGGATTCTGAACAGATAATTATCAATAGATTCTTGTCATTTTGATTCACTTTCCATGTATGAATTGGCTCTGAAGGAGGCTGAAGTGGTGGGTTGTTTTTCATCATATGTTTTTTCTGGAAATCTCTTTTCTTTTCATTGTCAAAAACTTGTAGCATTTTGTTAGTGTTATATCATTTTCACCTATTCAGTTAAAAATGGAATTCTGCCTGTGTTTTAAAAACTTGACCCTTTTTGATGAGGGATGGGAACATAGCTTGAATAATATGCTTCTATGAAAGGAACTGAATACAATTCTGTTCCTTCATATGTAAGCCACGTGCATTCTCATGACTCACCTTGCAGGGCTTCCCCACTGTTTCTATTTGGCAGATAGAACATTAGTCTGGGTACTTTACTGTGGCAGTCTCTTAATTAGTGAGTACCAGACATTCCTTCCCCATGAGTAAAGCGGCTGGGACTTGAACTTGAACAACTACCTCCATCTAGTGCGAATTAAAAATGAGTGGAGATGTATCTTTACCCACTAATACGCCATATTGGCGTGTACAGGATCAGCATTTTACCGGAACCTTTTACATGTTTTGGCAATGTTTATTTTTTATATACCTTTTACCGAATTTCATATGTACAACTTGAACTATTGGTCGATTCTGTTTGTCTTGTGGGTTTCTCTGAGTTTAAATGTATATGATCTGTTATGATGTTGCCAAGAATTGTCACAATAGTCAGTCATGATTGTGAAGTGTTTGAATTTGGTTATAAATGTTCTTAAAACCTCTGGATTATTACTCCACTTAATGCTCTTGGAGAAGCATATTGTCAGGTTCAGAAGGTTGCAGGCTGGTTATGGAATTAAGGATTATTTGGTATCAGTTTTTTTGACATAACCTGGTCCTTAGCTTCCATGGGGAATATTCTCTGCAATAAAGAGTCAGTAACTGCAGTGTTTGTTTTGTACCATACTCGGCACAATAAGGCTATGTAGATAGAAGATACATGGCAGTAAGATTTAATTATTACTGCATTCACGTTTAAGATATATTCACAAAACAGCTGCAAACAGTTACTCGGCTTTATAGTCTTAAAACTAATAACTGAGACTGTATATGTGGGGTACAAGCAGGAGCTAAGCAGGTCAACGATCTAAATATACTAGCACTGTGCACAGAGTAGTTTTTTGGTAGTAGATACACTGAAAACCTATAGGCACAGTAACAAAGCAGATTCACGAGAAGTGTTAACACCCCTGCGTATCTTTCCTGGCTTGTTCTTATCACATTTCCTCTGTAGATAGTGATGTAAATACTTGAGAAGTTGGTCTGGATGCACTTGATTGAAGATCATCAGTTTACTGTAATGTGTATAAGGAACAGTGCAGTATAAAAATTGAATATCAGCAGACAAGCTGGTGCTAAACCATTTGTATGATAAAATCTTCACTGGCAGACTGCCGCTTCAAGGTGCAAAAGTTCTCCAATGTTTCAGTGACTGACTCCGTCCCCATCTTCAGGTTGCTATAGTAGAAACGGAATCTGGTGGCACACGGGAACGCACGGGTGGAGAAGTGAAGGGGAAAAAGGCGAATGGAGGGGGTAGCCAGCACTCTTGCCGTGTATCGGACACGGTCTATCCAGCATT
>Ga0123357_10012540_pt1 | contig 10939 bp, 10 predicted proteins | sample TergutEmb28metaG_FD_89873 | JGI IMG/M metagenome (GOLD analysis project Ga0123357, IMG submission 89873) | Embiratermes neotenicus P4 segment gut microbial communities from Petit-Saut dam, French Guiana - Emb289 P4 | ecosystem: Host-associated > Arthropoda: Insects > Digestive system > Gut ... | reverse complement strand
TCAATTTTGTGCAAAGGTATAAAAAATTATTTTAAAAATCCAGAATTTGAGGAAATTATTTGTTTTTTCAACAAAATATCCATAGGATTTATATGCAAATCATCGGGAGGTAATGAATAGCCGGGTCTTCCATAGAGGTATGTCTCGAAATGTCCAGCGCCTATATGGGTTGTCCATGTATAATATTTTATATATCCCGACTGTTGTAAAAGATCCATAAAAAAGAAATCATAATTGGTGTATATCATAACAAACACAAAGTCGGGACGACGTTGTTTCACTGCAAGTTCTCTTTCCGATACCATTTTTTTAGTAGCGCCCACTTGTCCTGTCCAATATTTGCAGCCTGGCAACGCACGGGTTGGAGTTCCATATCCGGTATCGTAAAATGAAAACATGATTTTGGGATTAGGCGTTTGCGATAATATCCGGTTGACATAATAAAAATCCGTCCGTTCTTCAGGTTTGTTCAGGAAAAAATTGGGTCGCAAAAAAGGTACATTACCCACAATAACAACCACAATGATAGCGCCCGCAATGATTGCCAAATGAAGTTTTTCCCGGATGAATCGCTTAAAAAAGGCAAGGTACATGATTATCGGGAAAATAGCAAACGCGGCAAAACTGTGGTAATAATACCCCAAGGCATGATACATGCTGATAGAAACAAACCAAAATGCAATAATAGCGGGAACCCACTTGAAAACGGGTAATTTTTTATAAAGATAGATACAACCCGCAATAATATTTGCCAGCAAAAAACATATAATGATGGTTTTAAGAATGTGGAGATGAAAAATACTTCCCCAACCGTCAAACAAATAATCTTTGATTACAGCCCACAAAGTAGGGGTTTTAACAATTGTCTGACTTGTTGTTATAAAGTATTCACCGATAAAATCATGGAAGTGTCCTGTGTACAGGAAATAAAGAATAAAAGGAAGCAGCACGGTGGAAATACCGGAAAGCGCAAACAGCAATGATTTTCCAATCAAATCCTTTCTGCATTTAATCAAATACCAGAAAAGAGCGATAAAAAATATACCAATCATAGCCGCTATCGTAAATTTCATCAACAAAGCGGCTGCAAAACCAATGCCTGTAACAAAAAAAGCTGATGTTACATCCCTGTCTCTTTTAAATCCATAGAGCGCTCGCAAAGTATAATATAGACTTCCGGTAATGAAAGGCTGACAAAAATCTTCGGCGCGGGTTTCATAGTGATAAGCCCAGCAAAAGAATGACAATGACATAAGGAAACTGCATAAAAGCGCTGTTTTTTTATCTTGCAGAAATAAATATCCGATTTTGTAACAGTAAAAAAAGGCGACAGTATAGAAAATACACTCTATCCAGAAGATACCCAAATAATTGCAATTGTTTAATAAATATCCGGCGCCAAAGATTAACCATAGCAATGGGCCTTTAGCATCCGAGTAATCGACGTATGGAATCATTCCATTTACCCAGGCTTTTCCACACATAAAAAAAATGGCGGAATCTATCCGGTTATACAAATCATGCGTATAAGAGTTAATAGATACCCAAAACTCAAGTATGAATACAAACAGAAATAATATGCCTATAATTTTTATGTCAATTTTTCTATCCATTAAAATTTGTTGTAGAAATGGTTGCTTTATTATGGTAACTTAAAAGACGAAAAAAACGTTTTACCAAATTAATTGCACAAAAAACCGGATACAACAATAAAGGTTTTTTAATACATTCGGTATATATTTTGATTAATTTTTTTAATGTATCAAAATGAAAAAAAGGGGGTTTAGGAGAAATAAAATCAGTGTATAATTCGATTTGCAATCCCGACATTATTTTGTGCAACAGCATATCACTCTTGTTATGATTATATAATTCTCCATAAACGTTGAGATTAGAGTGAAGTTTTCCCATTTTTTCCTTAAGGCTCCAAACCCCTCCCGTATGTATTCTATACACAGCGGCATCGTAATTCATACAATACCCTTTCCCATTATCCAATAGATGATAAAAAAGGTGCATGTCGCGTGTATATTTATATTCATACAATATTTGTAAATCCAAATACGCTTGGCGAAATACAACTGTCATCGTTTTCGTAAGCCAGCATTTAGTAAAGTTAATTTCATTATCAAACGTTATCCCTTCCGGATTTTTATCAAATAGTAAATGTCCAAGATCGGGCGTCCATTCTTTTGTGTCTTCATTAAATATTTTATAACGATGACAACATATCGAAAAGTCCGGATTCGTTTCCAAAAAATCCACCTGCTTCTGCAATTTGTTTGAGTCAGTCCAATAATCATCGCCTTCGCAAAAGGCGACGTATTTGCCTTTTGCGCGAGGCAATTGATACACGCTTGTAACTCCAACCCCCTTTGAATATTGATTCTCAGTTTGGTAAATCGGCTTGATTATGTCAGGATATTTTGCTTCATATTCTCGAATTATATCTGCTGTTCCATCTGTTGAAGCATCGTCGTGGATCAAAACTTCAAAAGGGGAATCGGTTTTTTGCATCATAAATCCATCCAAACACTGACGGATGTATGGGGCGTGATTATATGCTAAACAGCAAATACTTACTAATGGAGTTTGTTCGTTCATCTTTTACTTTTCATACAACTAAAATCCTTTCCAATAATCAACAAATAAACAATTCCATAATTGTCACTTGCTTGATTTTAAGATAAATAACGGCCTATTTAAAAATTCTCCCAATGAATCCTGCCGTTGGATATTTTGTTCATTCAATGATTTGTATTCAATGGCAAAATTATTTGTTTCTGCAATGCCAATAGCTTGTATTTCCCAAGAAGATTGTACTCCGGCTTTTACAAAATCAATCAATTCTTCTTTTGTTCCATTTTCAAAAAGACAGGCATTACGATTTCCTTTCCAATTAAAACCTAACTGAAATACAAGAATATCGGTTTTATCCGCCAAACTGTTCAATTGTTTCAAAATTTCTTCTTTGGCTTTTTGTAACGAAAGTTGTGGGTTGCCATAGTCGTCGCCTACATGGTGTAATACATTCAATAACAAAACAATATCTACTTTTTTATTAAGTAATTCATTATCAAAGGAAAAATAACGATTAAACACTTCTATCTTATTTTCTATTTCTAAAACTTTTGCCGCAAGTTGCACAAAATCAGCGTGAGATTTATTTCCTTCATAATAAAACAGTTTATTAGCGCCTGCTTCTATCAGTTCAAAAGAAAAATAACCCGAATTTCCGCCAATATCAACAATATTTTTACCTTTTACGTCAATATTATCAAGAATAAATCGCAACCGTTCTTTTTCACAACGCGTTTGCACTTTTATATTATCGCCAACAATTGCCGACAATTTGTCGGGTAAAATCTGATAATTTGAATGTTTGCTTGTTTTTGAATACAAATCGATTAAAACATTAATGTCATTCATAATTTTTATGTTCTGAATAAAAGATATTTAAAGTGTCTTCTCTTAAATAAACTTCTGAAGAGAAAAATTTATAATAATCCTGTAAAAATTGTTCTTGGTTATAATCGCCATGAAAAGCAACTTTCAACTTTTCTCTACGATCGGAAAATATGCCGCCTGACCAAAAATATGCTACATCTTTTCTGTAAACTTTATTTAATGTATTTAGCGGAATTAATCCATAATCCGCCATAAAATGATGAAACAAATCCATTCCGGAATCCAAAATTAATTGAGAAGGTCCCCATAATCTTGGATTTGCTTCAATCATATAATATTGACCATTGTACAATTTTGTTTCGACCATTACAAGCCCATGAAAACCTAATTCCGAAAACATATTTTTGTACTTTAAAGATATTTCGTTTAAATGATGATCGGATGATACTGCAGCAATTATTGATAAACCTTGATCTTGCTGTATAAGATTTTCCTGAGAAAATGAAGAAACGCTGCCATCAGTAGAAAAATAGAAAAGTAAATAAATACTTTTACCTTGTATAAATTCCTGAAAATAGAAATTATGATGATTAAAATTTTCATCAAATGTTTTATGCGCTTCTTTCGAATGTATTATAACCGGCTTTAATATCAAATCATCTTGCGTTGAATATCGCTTCGGTTTCGCCACACATGGATATTTAAAATCAGAATCATACTCTGCCGGAATTTGTATATCATATTTTTTACATATATCAGAAAAACTGTATTTATCCGATATTTTATCATACAGATTTGCATCGCAAAGTGGAACTACATAATTATTATTTTCAAGATGAAGTCTGTTTTTTAAAATAAAACGATTAAGGTATTCAGTAGATGGTAATATAATTATATTATCTTCGTCAATTTTAATTTTCCATCTTTCAAAATCATATAATGAAATACTTAAATTTTCACGAATATCAATAACATGATTTTTATAGCTTGACAAAAAAATAGTGTCATTTTTGCTTTCCGCAACAATATGAAAAACAATATTATTTTCATTTGCAAATCGGCAAAATGATATGACAGCCCTCTGATTAAAGCCTGATATTATTAATATGGCTTTACTGTTTTTCTGTTTTCCCATAAAATTACACTATTCGCTATTTTTGTCGTCATTACAAGACCATCACCATCTAACCGTAAATTTATTTATAATTTTATCACTCTAATCAAATCTTCTTTTGCATTGACCCCATGAATTTTTGCAAAATCATTGTCAAACAGGTCTTCATGCGGTACGATTGCAAGTTTGAATCCCTGATTTTCTAAATCTTCAAAAAATTGATTTTTACTAATAATGCGAACATGGTCATTTTGTCCATAAAAATATATTTTTTGTGTATCTGTTGTTATACCCGGGTCTTCAAAATTTTTATGCAATAGTTGAGAAACAGGCGTTTGCAAAATAGCAAAGCCTCCAATTTTCAACACCCTGTATATTTCTGCTAAGCCTTTTTGCAAATTTGGGACGTGTTCTAAAACATGATTACATATTACAATGTCAAAATGATTGTTTTCAAAAGGAATTTCCATTAAATTAATTTTTTTTACATCCTTAATTCCTCTATTTATGTAAGACTCAGGCGTCCAATCCGCTTTTATGTATTCTAACGGATTGCATGATTCTATTTTTTTATACAACTGTATTTCTGGCGCAAAATGTAAAATTCGACTTTCATTGTTTGGCCACAAATTTAGCTTGTCAAAATAAGCAAAGAAATGTCTGTCTCTGTCAGTGCAAAAACAAAATGGACAACCAAAATTATCAGGATCGGTTCCAATTATATTTATGTTCTTACAAAATTGAGAGGAATTGCCGGAACCGCCTCTATATTTTTTAAAACGGGAAAATGATTTTTTACAGATATAACATTGTTTGTTATTACCTAAAGAATTCAATAGCCTAAATAATTTATTTTTTATTGAATTTAATAATTTAACAATTCCGTACAATACAGGAAATTTATGAACAGTCTTTTTAATCCAGTGCATATTTTTTTATAATTTTTATAATATTAAGTACATCGTCCATTGATAATTCTGCATATATTGGCAAACAAATCACACTATCCGCTATTTTTGTTGCAATTGGTAACTTTTCAGGCGTTGCTGATTCTAAACCTCGATATGTTGAGAATGTACTGATTAACGGATAAAAATAGCGTCTCCCAAAAATATTGTGATCCTTCATTTTAAAATACAGCTCGTCGCGGGTCATCCCATATTGTTCTGCATCTACAAAAACAGGAAAGTAAGAATAGTTGTGCCGGACATCAGGTAAATCGTCCAAAAAACGGATTCCGGGTACATCCCTTAGGGATTCCCTATATAACAAAGTAATTTTCCGTCTTGTTTCAATCGCTTCATCTACTTTTTTCAAAGCTAAAATGCCAAAGGCAGAGCGTAACTCATCCATTTTGGCATTAATACCCGGAGCTACTACTGTCGTTTCATCAACAAAACCAAAATTTTTCAGATTGTCAATTCGTTTTTTTGTTTGTTCGTCACGACAGACCAAGGCGCCGCCCTCAATTGTATTATACACTTTTGTTGCATGAAAACTCAAAGTGGACATATCGCCGGCTTCTAAAATGGATTTCCCATTCGTTGTAACTCCAAAAGCGTGAGCGGCATCGTAAATTACTTTTAATCCATATTTATCGGCAATTTCTTGAATGCTTTTTATATCGCAGGGATAGCCGTAAACATGTACCGGCATGATGGCTGTTGTTTTTGGGGTAATAGCAGCCTCTATTTTAGATGGATCAATATTGCATGTTTCAGGATCAATATCCACAAAAACCGGTTTTATTCCATTCCACCATAGCGAATGAGTTGTTGCTACAAAACTATAAGGAGTCGTTATCACTTCTCCAGTAATACGCAATGCCTGTAAAGCAGTAATTAACGGCAAAGTACCGTTTGTAAAAAGGCTTATATAGGGTGAATCCAAATAGTCGGATAGCGCTTTTTCCAATTCCTTATGATAATATCCATTGTTAGTAAGCCACTTTCTATCCCAAATATCTCGAAGATAAGGTATAAAATCGTCCAAAGAAGGGAGTAGAGGAGAAGTTACCGTAATCATTTTCGAATAATCCATAATTTAGTTTTTATTTTTTGTATGTCTACTAAACTTTTAATATCGTGCAATTCTTGTAATTTGAAAACGTGCGCAGCGGAAAAATAATAGATAGTTCCCACGCTAATTCCTGCAATCAATGCTAAAATATTAATATGTATCAAAAGTGTGATTCCATATACTATTAGTCCCATCGAAAAAGAAATTCCTAAAATAGGCAACAAATCTTTCATTTGCCTCAAATAGCCAACTTGTATTAGTTTTCCCGTATAGTAGGTGTTTATAAAAAGAGCAATCAATGAGCTGACTACTGTACCCCAACATATAGCTGCAACACCTAAAGGAATAGTAATAAGCAGGATAGAAACTCCTATTGTTTTTTTTATTATTTCAATCCTGAGAAGCAAATCCGAACGTCCTTTGACTTGTAATAAATTAAGATTAATAGCATGTATCGGATACCACATTTGAGACAAACATAATATTTGTAAAAGTAGTATTGCACTGCTCCATGTGTCGGTCAACAACAACCGAATCAAGGGATCGGCTACCGCCAATAATCCCATCATCAAAGGAAACACGACAAATGCCGAAAGTCGCAAAAATCTTCGATAGGTTTCTCTCAATCTTTCATTTTCATCCTGTATAGTGCTTAAAAGTGGAAATGTCACTCGCTGTAATATATTTGTTATATTTGAAGAAAAAAAATAGGCATAAATATTGGCTCGGTTATAATATCCTACATCCGCTTTAGTAAATTTTTTACCAATAACAAGCGTGTACATATTATTGTAAGTAGTATTTATCAAGCCGGCTATTAACATTTTGGACCCATAAGAAAACATTTCTTTGAAAGAAGTGATGGAAAATACTTTTTGAGGTCTCCAACCGGAGTATATCCATAATGTAACCAACCTGACGCAGCTACTGGTAATGGATTGAACGGCCAACGCCCAAACGCCGAATCCTCGATAAGCCAGCCATATACCAACTGCTCCTGAAATGAGGGCAGACAGCAATGACGCTTTGGTCAGTGTTTTAAAATCAACATTAATGGTAAATTTTGCTTCCTGTATAATAGTAAACGAATTGATAAAAATAGTCAAGGCAACTACTTTAGTCAGACTTTCCAAAATAGGCGTATTATAAAATGCTGCAATGTAAGGAGAAGTAAAAAACAATATAAAATAAAAAAATAGTCCTATAACAATATTGAAATAGAAAACGGTAGAAAAATCGGTTTCTGTTCGATTTTTCTTTCGAATCAGGGCATTGGAAAATCCGCTATCAATAATAGATTGTGAAACAGCGAGAAAAATAGTCAACATTCCAACTATCCCAAAATCGCCAGGCGCCAATAAACGAGCCATGATTATTCCTAATACAAATTGAACGCCTTGAATAGAAAAGCGTTCAATGCTGCTCCAAAAAATTCCCGATACGGTTTTTTGTTTTAAACTCATTCAGATGTTTTCAATATCATTATTGCTGATAATTTGAGGCAAAAGTATAATTTTTTTTTTATTTCGCAAAACAAAAAAAAATATTACTTTTGTTCCTGAAAATGAAATAACAAAAAGTGTGTTATCAAAAACAGGAACTTAAAAATGAACATAGCAGTTGTAGTAGCAGCTTTCAACAGACCGGAGTCGTTAAAACGCTTATTGGCGTCGATAAGTCTGGCGGAATATAATGGAAATAAAGTTACGCTGGTAATTAGCATAGATTATCAGGATTCCGGCCTGCATGCGGAGACGGTGGCTATTGCGAAAAATTTTGAATGGGCGTTCGGCGATAAAATGGTCATCGAGCATCAAGAGAATTTAGGGCTGAAAAAACACATATTGAGTTGCGGACGTTTAACGGCGACTTATCCTGCAATCATCATGCTGGAAGACGATTTGTCCGTCTCGCAGCAATATTATGATTATACGCAACAAATGCTGGATAAATACGCTTCCGACGGGCATATTGCAGGGATTTCGCTATACGCGCCTTCCTGGGTTTCGATATTTGGTAAGCCGGGCAGACCGTTTATTCCAGACAGTTCGGCGTATGACGCGTATTTTGTCCAGTGCGCGCAATCGTGGGGACAATGCTGGACTGCAGGTATGTGGGATAGCTTTTACGAATGGTTCTTGCTTCATGATATGAAATTGACGCCGGATCCGGAAATACCCGGCGAGGTAACGCGCTGGCCCGAATCTTCATGGCTGAAATATTATATCTGTTATGTGGTCAAAACGAATAAATATTTTGTACACCCTTATGTATCGCTGACTACGAATTTTGGAGATATCGGCATGCACACCGATATTGTTAATTCATCGGGGCAAGTGCCGCTGCAAAATGGAAAAATGCAATACCGGATGCCCGGATTTTCAGAAGCGGTCAGGTATGATGTTTTTTTCGAAAGGATGGATTTACCGGCTTTCCCTGAGATAATCCCGTCAGATATATGCGTCGATTTATACGGAGCAAAACGCAATATCACAAAAAAAAGATATTGGTTGACTATGGACAGCGCACCCTGTAAAGTCGTAAGCTCATACGGATTATATCTTCGACCCCATGAACGTAATGTGATTTCAAATATTCAAGGCAATGATATATTTTTATATGATACAAATGAGCAGGCTCAAATATCCAAAAAAAATAATTCCGGGATGACAAAGCTTTGGTATGATTATAAAATTGTTTCTTTTAGAAATTCATTAAAAATATTTCTTTATAATTTGAAAGTCAGACTTATACGTTCCATTCCAGAACGTTTGAAATAAGACATGGGTAAAAAAATATTACATATACCAAATTATTATCCGCCTCATATTGGTGGAATTGAAGACGTATGCTACAGCATCGTGACCGCCTTGCCTGAATTTGAACATCAGGTTATCTGCTTTCACGATCAAAAACAGACGACGAAAGAAACGCTTGAAGGAATACAAGTGACTCGTTGCGGGGTTTGGAAAAAACTCTTCAGCCAGTCTGTTTCATTTTCTTTTTATAGCGAATTGAAACGGATTTTTAAAACCTTTGATCCTGATATTGTGCATTTTCATACGCCTAATCCGTTGAGCAGCGTTTATTTATTGTCGTTGCTTCCTAAGAAAACGGAATTGATTGTGCATTGGCATTCAGACATCATTGAGCAAAATTTTCTTTATCTGTTTTATCATCCTGTCGAAAACCGCTTACTGAAAAGGGCGGATAAAATTGTAGCAACGTCGCCGACCTATATATTCGGCTCGAAACCTTTACAAACTTGGCGCAGTAAAGTTATCGTTATTCCCAACACTGTCAATGAAAGCAAATTACAGAAACGTGAGGAGGACGAAAAAGCGGTAGCTGAAATTAAGCGGTTGTACGGGGAAAAGAAAATCATTTTTACTTTTGGGCGGCATGTTCCTTATAAAGGATTGAAATATCTGATTGAAGCCGTTCCGCTTATTTCAAACGAAGCGGTTATCGTAATTGCCGGTAAAGGTCCTTTGAGCGATTCATTGAAAGAAACGGCTAAAAATTTTTCAAACATTCATTTTATCGGACGTTTAGAGGAAAATACCTTGAGGCAGTATTTGTATGCTGCGGATGTTTTTGCTTTTCCTTCCATCACGCGGAACGAGGCTTTTGGAATTGCACTGGCTGAGGCAATGTATTGCGGATTACCGTCGGCGACCTTTACAATTCCGGATTCCGGCGTTAACTGGCTTTGTTTGAATGAAAAAACAGGTTTGGAATCTGAAAATGGAAATGTTCAAGCGTTTGCCACTACTATCAATAAAATGCTAAAGGACGACGTTCTGAGAAAGCAATTAGGGGAAAATGCGCACAGGCGAATAAAAGCGTATTTTGTTTCAGGGTCGATAAAAGAAAATTTGTTAAATTTGTATGAAATATGAACGCAAAACAACAAAACAACCTGACCCTGCTCGGAAATAAGACCGAATACAGGCAGGATTACGCTCCGGAAGTATTGGAAACTTTTGTCAACAAACATCCGGAAAATGATTACCGGGTGCGGCTCCGCTGCCCTGAGTTTACCAGCCTTTGTCCCATTACCGGACAGCCTGATTTTGCAACTATTCTGATAGACTATATTCCCAATGTCCGCATGGTTGAAAGCAAAAGTCTGAAACTCTATCTCTTCAGTTTCCGCAATCACGGCGCTTTCCATGAAGATTGCGTGAATATCATCAAAAATGATTTAGTCCGTTTGATGGATCCGAAATACATTGAAGTAACGGGAATTTTCACTCCGAGAGGCGGAATCAGTATCCACCCGTATTGCAACTACGGAAAACCGGGAACGGAATACGAGGCGTTGGCTAAAAAACGTTTGTTTGAAAGCGTTTGAGCGCTTTGCTTCGTTCCGTTTGCAACAATGGTATATTTTTT
>Ga0123357_10012539_pt1 | contig 10939 bp, 13 predicted proteins | sample TergutEmb28metaG_FD_89873 | JGI IMG/M metagenome (GOLD analysis project Ga0123357, IMG submission 89873) | Embiratermes neotenicus P4 segment gut microbial communities from Petit-Saut dam, French Guiana - Emb289 P4 | ecosystem: Host-associated > Arthropoda: Insects > Digestive system > Gut ... | reverse complement strand
GACCGCGGTCAGGAAGCGACGGGTCGGCCGGCGCCGTTTGCGCGCCGCCGGGGCGATCTCCCGCGGCGGTCGTGTGGCGTTGAGCTTGGCGACCATCAGTCATCCCCCGCGTAGTAGATGAGCCGTCGGGAGGAGCGGATGAACACGATCGTCACCGCGAAAATCACCAGGAACAGCAGCCAGGCCATCGCCGAGGCGACCCCGGTCTTGAAGTAGCTGAAGCCCTGCTGGTAGATCCCGGTCGAGTAGAAGTACAGCGAGAACTGCGGGTAGCCCAGCAACTGGTTGGTGCTCATCGCCTGGTTGGCGGCGCCGGAGACGACGTAGGCCTCGGAGAAGTATTGGAAGGTGTAGATGACGCCGGTGAGCACGGAGAAATAGATGACCGGCGAGATGCCGGGCAGGGTGACCGTGATGAACCTGCGGATCGCGCCGGCGCCGTCGAGCTCGGCCGCCTCGTACAACTGCCTGGGCACGTTGAGCAGCGCGGCGGAGAAGATCACCATGGTGTTGCCGACCATCCACATGCGCAGCAGCGCCAGCGACGGCTTGGACCAGGACGGATCGGTGAACCAGTGCGGCATGGCCAGCCCGACCGCCTTGAAGATCGAGCTGAGCGGGCCGTCGTAGCCCATCATCACCAGGAAACCGAGCGCCGCCGCGACGATGGGGACCATGGCCGGCAGGTAGAACAGCGTGCGGTACACCTTCTGCGACCGCTTGAAACGGTTGATCAGCGTCGCCAGCGCCATCGCCCAGATGGTCTGGCACGGCACCAGCACGACGACCATCCACAGCGTGTTGCGCACCGAGGTCCAGAACAGGGTGGAGACCGCGCCGCCGAACAGGTTGCGATAGTTCTGCAGCCCGACGAACTGCACCGGCCGCAACGAGCCGGTCTGGAAATTGGTGAACGAGTAGTACAGCGCCGCGATCAGCGGGTAGATCGTGAACACGCAAAGCCCGATGATGAACGGGCTCAGGTAGAGCAGAACCTGCCACCATCGGGCCTTGCCGACCGACCGCCGCCGTTGGCGGGGTCGGTCGGCAAGGGCCTGCGAGGGAATGACGGTCACTGCGGTCAGACCGTCACTGGGATTGGGCGTTCAGCTGATCGATCTTGGTGCCGACATCGGCCAACCCGGCTTGGAGGTTGGACACCTTGCCCTGCTCCCACTGCTGGATGAAGGTCATGAAGTCGTCATGGTCCTCCACCCCGGCCGGGGTCAGCGTCTTGTAGTAGGAGTTCGGGTTGGCGGCGATGTCCACGTACGCCTTCCAGTGGTCATCGGTGGCCCCGGTCCAGGCTTGGAGCGAGTCGAAGGTGGTCGGGATGTTGGACATCTGGGTGGCGAACGTGGTGAGGAAGTCGGTGTCGGTGGTCAGCTGCTGGACCGCCAGGAACGCCGCCGCCTGCTGGTTGGACTTGCTGGAGATGTAGACCACGGTGCCCAGCACCGAGCCCGCGCCGTAGATGGACGCCTTGGAGTCCGGGACCGGGACCGGCGCGGTGCCGTAGTCCAGGTTGGGGGTGTTGTCGGCGATCTCGCCGATGTGCCACTCGCCGGCGAAGGCCATGGCCGCCGCTTCAGTCTCGAACGGGTTCTGCGCGTCGTCCTCGTGCGCGTTGTACTTGGACACGAAGTCGGTGACGTTCTTCGACCCGTACCAGTCCAGCAGGTCCTTCTGCCAGTTGAGCATCTCGACCCAGGTGGGGTCGGAGGCGAAGGTGGTCTTGCCGTTGGCGTCGTAGAACTGCGCGCCGGTCGATCCGCCGATGAACCAGTTGTCGTTCTGCGCGAAGGTCACCGTCGGGGGCTCCAGGCCGAACACCTTGATCGAGCCGTCCGAGTTCTTCACGGTCAGCTTCTTGGCGTCAGCGGTCAGCTCGGAGAGCGTCTTCGGCGGCGAGGAGATGCCGGCCGCCTGGAACATCGCCTTGTTGTAGTAGAGCGCGTAGGAATCGACCAGCAGCGGGAGCGCGCATTGCTTGCCGTCGAACTGGGTGTAGCTGAGCACCGACGGCGGGAAGGTGGCCGCGATGTCCAAGCCGGCGCTCTGCGCCAGCGGGTTCATGTCGATGACCGCGCCGTTGTAGCAGAACTTCGCGGCGTTGTCCGGCGATGAGGAGATGAACACGTCCGGTGGGTTGCCGGCGGTCACCGCCTTGGTGAAGTCGTCGTTGGTCTTGGCGGTGACCAGGTTGACCGTCAGCCAAGGGTCCTTGACCTTCAGCGCGTCGATCGCGTCCTGGATCGCCTTGACCTCGGTGGGCAGCTTGTTGAACGTCCACACCGTGATGGTGGTCGGCGGCTGCGCGGTCGCGCTCGAGGCGTTGATGGCCGAAGTCGCGGTCGTGGCCTTGTTCGATGAGCCCGTGCAGCCAGTGAGCATGAGCGTGGCCGCCGCGACGACGGCGGCCGACGTGACCACGCGCCATCTCTTACTGATCATTGAAACTCCCTTGCGTCGTCCGGTGTCGTTCCGGATCGTCCCTAGTCGGTTGCGCGGCTGCGGTCCCTCAACGAGCCACGGGAACCCCGGCGTTGGCAAGATTTCCACCAAGCGCAGCCGATGTCAAGATGTTTCCCGAAACGTAACCATTTTGGTAACAATTTTCGCTCACTTGCGGCGGCGTGTCGGGCGCGCCGGCAGCCGGCGACCGTCGACAGCGTCGCGGGTGACCCGCAGCGCCTGGGTCGCGTCCGCGTAGGTGCGTTGCGCGACCCCGACGAACAGGCAGTCAACCACAGTCAGCTGGGCCAGGCGGGAGGCGTTCGCGCCGGAGCGGAACGCGGTCTCCCGAGCCGCCGTGGTGAGCACGTGGTCCGCGGCGAGCGCGATCGGCGAACCGGGCGCGTTGGTGATCGCCACCGTGGCGGCCCCGTTGGCCCGGGCGATGGACAACGCGTCGTAGGTGTCGATGGTCAGACCCGAGTGCGAGATCGCGATCGCCACGTCGTCGCCGGTCATCAGCGCCGCCGAGGCGAGGCTGGCGTGCGGGTCGGGCGAGCTGTAGGACACCATGCCGATCCGGTGCAGCTTGATGGCGAGGTCGGCGGCCACGAAGTACGAGGCGCCCACGCCGTAGATCTCGATCCGGCGCGCCGCGGCCACCGCGTCCACCACCGCTTGCAGCTCGGCCACCGACAACGTCTCGCCGGTCTGCACCACGGCTTGGCGGTCCACCGCGACGATCTTGCGCACCACCGTCTCCAAGGTGTCTCCCTCGACGATGTCGCTGTCCGGCTCGCACAGCTGGTCACGGCTGCGACCGCCCATCTCCGAGGCGAGCGCGAGCCGGAACTGGGAGTAGCCGCGCAGCCCGATCTCACGGCAGAACCGCACGATCGTCGTCTCCGAAGTGTGGCAGGCGCCGGCCAGGTCGGAGATAGTCATGCCGGCGATATCCGCCGGATGGGCGACTATGTACTCCCCCACCCGGCGCATGGCCGGTTGCAGACCGGCCACGCGGCCGCGGATCACCACCGTGAGCGGGGCCGCGGAACTCGGGTCCAGCTCGGCCATGGCGGCTGCGCCACCCGGGCGCTGAGCCAGCGCCGCGCCATCGAGGGGGCCATTGGTGGCGTCGTTCGAGCCATTGACGATCATGTGACTCAGTTTCCGTAGCACGGGCGTACTGTGTTGGAAACTTTACCAACCACCCGAGCCGGCCCGGGAGAGGAGCAGCGATGGGCGGGTCACCGCCGGCGCGCGCCCCGGCAGGACGGCCAGACCAAGCGGCGCGCGCCCTAGCGCGGCGGCCAGACCGATCGCAGCGCGGCCCGGTACACCGCCGTCTTGTCGACCGCGTCCCGGCGCGGATGGATGGCGTTGCTGAGCAGCACCAGCGTGCGCCCCTGCGCCGGCTCGATGACCAACAGCGTCCCCGTGAACCCGGGGTGCCCGACCGAGGTGGCCGAGCCGGTGCGCTCGAAATCACCGAGCCGGAAACCGATGCCTTGTCGGTACGCCGCGCCGGGCGCCGGGTGCGGGGTCAGCATCTCGGCAACCGAGTCGGCGGCGAGGATCCGCCGCCCCTGGCCGTCCAGTCCGCCACGCCTGATCATCTCCGCGAAGCGCGCCACGGCGCGGGCGTTGGCGAACAGGCCCGCGTTCCCCGCCACCCCGCCGAGCGACCAGGCCGACTCGTCGTGCACGACCCCTCGAACCATGCCCCGACCCAGCTCGGGCTGGAACTCGGTGGCCGCGCACGCGCGCGGGTCGGCGGGCCGGTACCCCGCGCTCATCCCCAGCGGCCCGGTGATCAACTCACCGACGTGGGTGGCCAGATCCTCGCCGGTGACGGCCTTGACGATCGCGCCGGCGAGCAGGTAGCCGACACACGAGTAGCAATGCGCGGCGCCGGGCGCGGCGATCGGGGCGATCGCCCGCAGCGCCGCCCAGCGGTCGGCGGCCGTTCCCGGCACCCGCTCCAGGCCGTCGGTGGCCGGCAGCCCCGCGGTGTGGGTGAGCAGCTGACGGAGCGTGGCCGCGCCAGCGGCGGCGCCGGGCAGGCGCCGCGCGATCGGCTCGTCGAGATCGAGCTCGCCCCGCTCACGCAGTCGCAGCACCACGGCGGCGGTGAACAGCTTGGTGAGCGAGGCCAGGTCGAACCAGGTGTCGGCGGTGACCCGCTCGCGGTCCGCCTCGGCGAGCTCGGCGAGCTCGCCGGCGTCGTCGCGCCAGCGCAACGCGTCCCCGGCCACCGCGTCCACCACCACGGCGCCGTCCTGCAGGGCCACCAGTTGCGCGCCCGGCGCGCCGGCGGCGAGCACCCCACGCAGCGGCGACCCGAGCGACGAGGGCCGGCTCGGGGGTGGCTCAGGCGCCGGAGGTCGGCCTTGATCCGGTTCGGACGCCGGAGGTCGGCCTTGCGGCGGCTCGGACGACCATGGACGGGGCGACACGCACCGCAGGCTAACACCGCCGCGACCGCTCCGGCGGGCCGCGCGTGACCGCGGCGAGCCAGCCCGGCGGGACGCGATCCGCGGCGGCGCAGGCCGGCGGGGCGCAGCCCGCGGCGGCGCAGCCCGCGGCGGTCCGGCCCATGCGGGCGCGACCCGGTCCACCCCGACCGCCCAGCGGGTGGCCGCTGCCCGGCCTTGTGCTCGGGGTGGATGTCGGCGGCACCTCCACGGTCGCGCTCGCCTATGACGGCGTCAGCGCGCGCGTCGCCACTGGGCCAGGCGCGAACCCGAACTCGTCGGCGGCCCGGTTGTCCGACGCGCTCGCCGGCTGTTTGGCGGAGTTGGCGCGCGGCGCCGGGCCTTCCGCGTCCGATGCGCCCGGCACGCCTCACACGCTCGGCGCGCCTATCGCGGCGGTCATCGGCGCCGCTGGGGCGGGCGCGGCCGGGATCGCGGAGCTGACGCGGGAGGCGCGGGCGGCGTGGCGCCGGGTCGGATGGGCGGGCGAGCCGGTGGTGGTCACCGACCTGGAGATCGCCTACCACGCGGGCGCCGACGCGCCGGACGGCCTGCTGTTGCACGCCGGGACCGGGGCCGGCGCATGCCTGTTCGTCGATCATCGCCTCACCGCCCGCGCCGACGGCATGGGCTGGCTGCTCGGCGATGTGGGCTCGGCGGTGTGGCTGGGTCTGCGGGGGTTGCGCGCCGCCGCCGCCGACCTGGACCGACGCGGCCCGGCGACCGCGCTGACCCCGGCCGCGCTAGCGCTGGCGAGGGGAGCCGCTGACGGAGGCCAGCGCCTGTCGCCGGGCGCCAGCGACGGGGTCCAGGACGGCGCCCGCGACACCCCTGACGCCGACCCCCGCCAACGGCTCATCGCGGCGGCGCGGGCGATGAGCCCGGCCGAGCTGGGGGCCTTCGCGCCGGCGGTGACCGCGCACGCCCAGGCCGGGGACCAAGTGGCCGAGCGCATCGTCGCGCGCGCCGCGCGCGGGTTGCTGCGCTCCGCCCGCGCCGCCGCGCGAACCGGCGCGCCGACCGCATCCCCGGCCGCCGAGCCAACCGCCGAGCCAACCGCCGAGCCAACCGCCGAGCCAACCGCCGAGCCGGCTTGCGCACCAGCCGCGGGCGCCTGCGGCGCCGTGGGCGGCGGCCACATCGAACGGGGCCACCACATCGGGCGCGTGGTGCTCAGCGGGTCCGTGCTGACCACCGACAACGCCCTGGCGCAGCGGGTGCGCGTGGCACTCGCCGCCGAGTTCGCCGTTCCGATCGCGCTCGCCAGCCATCCCGTGGTGGGCGCGGTGGCGATGGCCGCGCGCGCGGCCGGCGGCTGGATCGACCGCGACGCGGTGCTGGCCGAGCTGCTCGCCGCCACGGCTCGCGCCCGCGGCTGAGCTGTTCGCCCGGGCGGCGGAACGAGCCACTGCCGTATATTGAGCCGCATTCCTACTTCGTATTTCCCGCGCCCGGAACCGTGCGCCCACTGCGGCGACACGGTGCTGTTCGTGGAGGCGCGCCCCGACCGGATCCTCGGCTTCCAACTGCAGAAGGCCATGCACACCCGGCTTGAGCACGCCGACCCCGGCCCCGGCGGGATCATCCACGACCCGGTGGACGCCGGCTGCCGCCGCCCTGTGGTGACCGCCGGCCTGTGACCGGACCAGCCCTGGCAGACGAGTCGCGCACAGACGGCTGCGTCAAAGCACGCCCCGAAGGGCGCTTCTCAGGCGTGCGCTAGGCGGTCGGAGACAAGTCTGTTGAGGCTGACCCCTTGCTCGGCGGCTGCCGTCGCCAGTTCTCGATGCAGCGACTCGGGGACGCGGACGTTGAAGCGACCGGAGTAGCGCCGCTCGGCCAGTGGCTCGGGGATCGCTTCGCCGGAAGTCTTCATGTCGGCGACCACGTCGCCCACCAGTCGGGTCAGTCTGCGCAGCGCCGCAGCCTGGTCTTTGTGCAGCCAGGAGAGCGAGGGAAACTCGGCCACGGTCGCCACAAATTCACCGTCAAGCTGGGACCAGGTCACGCGGTAGGTGTAGTGCTCGATGTCCATTCAGCTCTCCTCCTCATGCTTCTTGATCGCTTTCAGGACCTGGGCGACTTGATAGGGCTTGGCCTTGCCGCCTTCGGCTTTCTGGATGTTGACACGTGGGTCGCCGGGCCACGGTGTGCGGAAGACGGCATGGGAGGTTCCGGACTGGCGAGGCTGGCCGAAACAGTGAACACACACCTTGCGGAGGTCGGTGTGCGCCACACCGTTCGGCACGCTGCGCATCCCCGCGACGATCTGCGCGATGCTCACCATAACACAATAGTATCAATAATGATACCATTGTGCTCGTGGGGGTGACTCCGCCGTGGCTGCGCGGCGGATGAGCATGACCAGTGGCGCACCGAGCGTGCGGCGGCGGTCACGCGGGCCGGCGCCGCAGGCCCAGCGCCGCGACCACCGCTGCCGCCACCAGCAGGATCGCGGACACCGTCAGCGCCACGGACAGCCCATCGTGGAACGCGGCGTAGGCGGCGCCCATGACTTGGTCGACTATCTGCGAGTGGGTCAGGCTGCCGGAGGCGCCGCCTTGTGGCACGCTGCCGTTTTGCACCGCCGCGATGACGATGTCGGAGAAGGCGTTCGGCACGCCCATATTCGTCAGGCGGACCCGCAGCCCGCTGTCCAAGTGGCCGTTCACCAGCGAGCCGAGCACCGCCACGCCGACCACCGCGCCGAGCTGGCGCGCGGTGTTGGTGGCTGCGGCCGCCATCCCGGAGTCGCGCGCCGGCACCCCGCCCATCACCGCCGAGGTGACCGGCACCACCGCGACCCCGAAACCCAATCCGGCGACCGCCAACACCAACGCGAGCATCACTTCCGGCGGATGCACCCCGACGTACCGGTGGGTCAGCGCGATCCCGGCCGCCGCGAGCAGGCACCCGATGACCATCGGCGTCCGGGCGCCGGCCCGGCCGACCCAGCGGCCGGCCAGCCACGACCCGACCATGATCGCCACCGCCATCGGGGTGAACTGCCCGGCGGTGTGCCAGCCCGAATAGTTGGCCACCTCTTGCAAATACAACACCGTGAAAAAGAAGATCGAGAACACCCCGAAATACACCGCGAACGCCACCAGCAATGATCCGCCGACCACCGGGTCGCGCAGATAGCGCACATTCAACATCGGGTGTTCCCGGCGCGACTCGAGGCGGACGAACACCAGCGCGCCGACCGCGCAAAGCGCGAACAACGCGATGATCCATCCGGTGCCGTAGCCGGCCGTCTCGCCGTAGATGGTGGCGAACACCCCGCAGGCGAGCACCGCCGTGCCGACCACGAAACCGGCCAAGTCGGTCCGCCCGGGCGGGGGATCCGCGCTTTCCGGCAGGAAGCGCCAGGCCGCCGCCAGCATCAGCGCGCCGAAAGCGACGTTGAACCAGAACACGTCGCGCCAGCCGCCCAGGCCGACCAGCACGCCGCCGATGACCGGCCCGGCCGCCAGCGCCACCCCGGCCACCGCGCCCCACGCGGCGATGGCCCGCGCCCGCGTCCGCTGCTGTGGGAACACGTGTCGCAGCACCGACAGCGTCGCCGGCTCGGACGCGGCCGCGCCGACGCCCATCAGCGCCCGGGCGCCTATCAGTGCGCCCACCGTGGGCGCGAGCGCGGCCAGCACCGACGCGCCAACGAACAGCGCGATGCCGATGACCATGAGCCGCTTGCGACCGAAGCGGTCACCGAGGCTGCCGGCGGTGAGCATCAGGCTGGCGAACACCAGCGCGTAGGCGTTGACGGTCCACTGCAGCGCTTGCGCGCCCGCGTGCAGATCGCTTTGAATATCACGGATGCCGGCGCTGACGATCGTTGTGTCGACGAATGTCAGAAACAGCACGCCGCACGCGGTGAGCAGCGCGGCGGCCGGTCCGACCGGCCTGGCGCTCACCGCGTCGGGGTCGGTCCGCCGGATGGCACATCCGCGCACGCCGCCGGGGGCGTGCCAATCATCGCCGACAGGGCGCAGGCCGTGGCGTCGCTGACCTTCCACGCGCCGTCCTCGCGAACCGCCGTTCCCCGCTCGTCGACCAGCAGCGTCTGGCCGGACAGCAAGATCGTGAACACCACCGAGGCCTGATCCGGCCCGGTGATGCCCACGCTGGACACGGTCGCCGACAGCGAGCCAGCCAACGACGAACTCAGCAGGGTGTCGATGGTCGCCGCGAACGCGGCCCCGTTCTGCAGCAGCGCGACCCGGTCCGCGGCCGGGGTGTCGCCCGCGAAGAAGGTCACGTAGGCGCTGCGGATGGCTTGCTCGTCCGCCGATCCGGCCGGTGACCCACTGGCGGTGACGGTATGCGCCTGGCTCGGCGCGGCGACGCTCGCGGTGGCCCCGCTGCCGGCGTTGGTGGTCTGCGCGCCACCGCCCGGGTGACCGCCGCCGCACGCGGCGAGCGCGACGACCCCGGCCACCACTGCGGCGACCACGGTCGCGCGAGCAGCAAAGCTAGCACAAGTCGGCATCAGTAGCCCCCCTAGCCGTTCGAGCAGAACTGAGCGTGACCCTACTGGCTGGCGGTGAGCCCGGTCGGGCCGGCGCTGCCCCTGACCGGCAGAGCCGGCGCGACCCGGCACTGAGCCTTGGCCCGACCGGTGCCCGGCCGGTGGGGTGCTAGCATTGATAGCATGAGTGACCAGTTGCTGGTTCGGGGTCTGCCAAACAGTGTCAAGCCGGCGCTGCGACGCCGGGCGGCCGAGCACGGGAGTTCGATGGAGACCGAGGTCCGCGCGATCTTGGTGGAGGCCACCCGGCCGGCCCGCAGTCCCGTGCTTGCCTGGCTTGATGGCGTCACGAAGCTGGAGAACGGCGATGCGCTGCCGGTTCCCGAACGTTCCGCGGGACGTGAGCCGGCGGCCTTCGAGTGATCCTCGTCGACACGAATGTCTGGTCAGAGACGACCCGGACGCGGCCCGATCCTCGGGTGCTTGACTGGCTCAGGCGGCATCACGACGAAATTGGTTTGAACTCGGTGACGATGGGCGAGTTGCTCACCGGCTTGACATTGATGCCCGAGGGGCGGCGGCGGGACGAGCTGACACAACGCGTCGAGGCGCTGATCGCGGATTTCGGCGACACGATCTATCCCTACAATGACCGAGCCGCACGGGCATATTCAGTGATTCGGGCCGCGCTGCGGCGGGCTGGTCGGCAACCGGTCAAGCCAGAAGACGGCATGATCGCCGCGATCGCCGTCGCCCACGGATTCTCCATCGCGACTCGCAACGTGACTGACTTCGACCTGACCGGCGTCCATGTGATCAACCCGTGGACTGACCACTGAGCCAGGGCCACCGATGACGATCTTCGATGAGGCCGCAGTTCTGCTGTCAGGCAGCTGCGCGCTGACGTGCTACGACGAGCCTGACGAACACCGGGATTACCACGACTTGTCCTGGTCACGGTTGCTGAAGAACATGGCGTGACGGTCCGGGAACCGCGCTGAGCGCTTGGCGGATCCGCCCGTCGTTGGCCGCGAGCAGCGCCGCCGTGGCGACCGGATCCAACCGCCGATCCAACAGCAGATACAACAGCGCGGTCTTCAGGTCGGCGCACAACGCCAGCGCCTGCGCGGCGGCCGCCTCGTCCACATCCGCCGCCTCCATCAGGATCGCCAGCATGCGTCCGCGCAGCTTCGCGTTCGTCGCCTGCAGATCGACCATCAGGTTGCGATAGGTGCGCCCCAGCCGCACCATCAGCGCCGTCGAGAAGGTGTTAAGCACCAGCTTCTGCGCGGTCCCCGCCTTCAACCGCGTCGACCCAGTGATCGCCTCCGGACCGGTCGGCACCACGATCAGGTAGTCGGCGTCCGCGGCGAGTTCCGCGTTCGGATTGGAGGTGACCAGCGCGGTCGGCGCGCCGACCGACCGGGCCACGCGAAACGCCCCGGCGACATACGGCGTGCGTCCGGACGCGGCGATGCCGATCACCACGTCACCGCCCACCACATCACCGGTGTCGGCGCCGCCCTCGTCGTCCTCGGCG
>Ga0123357_10012538_pt1 | contig 10941 bp, 4 predicted proteins | sample TergutEmb28metaG_FD_89873 | JGI IMG/M metagenome (GOLD analysis project Ga0123357, IMG submission 89873) | Embiratermes neotenicus P4 segment gut microbial communities from Petit-Saut dam, French Guiana - Emb289 P4 | ecosystem: Host-associated > Arthropoda: Insects > Digestive system > Gut ... | reverse complement strand
GCGTAGATGGGTGGATAATATTAGGATGGATCTCTAGGAGGTGGGATGTGGGTATGTGGACTGGATTGGGCTGACCCAGGATAGAGACAGGTGGCGGACGCTTGTGAGTGCGGTAATGAACTTTCGGGTTCCGTGAAATACGGGGAATTTCTTGACTAGCTGCAAACCAGTTAGCTTCTCAAGAAGGACTCTGCACCATGGACTAAGTAAGTAAGAAGTTTACATGTTTTCCCTCAACCTATCAACTTATATTTCTCGTGTCATTTGTGTAAGCAGGAGAGAGATTGTGATATAATTCCTGAGAGGTGTGTTGCTCGTCTGTGTAACGAATGCCATCAAGGAAGGGTCTTGCAAACTTGTTTGCTAGCCCCATCTGAAGTTATATACCATTCGCCTCCCTGCTGCCGGGCGAGCTGGTACGGACGGGTGAAGGTTGAGCGTCATCGACCGCCCTCTGTTTCACTACGCACTGTCGGTCTATGAACGAAGGTGAAGTGGGTCCCGACAACAGCCGGTCGATCTCTGGCTTACAGTTCATCTGCCCCTTATCGTGTTTGTTCGAGGCCGAAATCTGAACCAGCATGTTACAGCAGCAGTATTATTACTAATACAAATCACTAACGAAAACGTAAGATATGAACAGTAAATGGGCGGTTGTTCCTGTGCCAAGGTGTGAATCTCGTCAGACAAAGCTTGTTATCAGCATCTCACAGCGCATGCACTTTACACGTAGAGATTATTTCAAACTTACCGTTGTTTTATCACTCATTTCTTCATTACACTGTGTAGGCAATACTTTTAGGACGTTACATAGCGAGAACACCTGTCATAAATGCAGGTCGTCTCTCCCGGGATTCCAATAGGGAGTCCGTGGTTAGTCAAACAGTAGCGAGGATTGTAATGTGAGAGTTAAACCAGCTCCAGTTACTCTGCGTTACTCTTATACTTTGGGGCTTGATAGGTTTTTCTAGTGTTCCTAAAATTGTACCCAACCGTCGGATTTTGCACGGACGAGCTAGACTTGATTGTTGAGATGTTCGGTTATTTAAATCGAGAGGTGGAGAAAGGCAAACCTTTTCACGCTGTTGCCAAGTTGTAAGAACGTTCTCATGATGGCACATCGTGTTGGCCTCAGTAGAGTACACAGCATTAATATTTAAAAATCAAATTGGTGTGAGAATTCGGTAAACATGGCTTGGGTGTGAATAAAGTGACCTGTCAGGGTGATTTCATTTTTGTTTTGTAAAAAGTGAAGATTTTCTGCAGTGTAGGAATTGTTGATATGCACAAAGGTGTGCAGTTCCATGCAACCATCAGTTACGTGATAAGTTTAAAAAGAATCTCTCGTAGAATGACATGTAGTACCACGAGAAAATGTATGTGGAAAGCAGCGATTTTGCAGTCATGGTCAGCGTTCCGGAGAACGATCTATGAAAGCCAGAACGTGACAGGCTGTGCCTTTATTCGTTTATTGCGGCCATCATTGTATTCCTACCGAACATCTAAGCGCACAGGTGAAGTTGTTCGTTGCAACAAATGAGGAAGTTAATAGTAGTATAGTACTGAGGTTAGGTCATGAATATGTTGGGCCTGTATGCGAAGATTCCAGGAAGAGGAGTTCAGTTGGTGGCGAAGTTTCTAATACTTTGTAGGAATTATACAGTGGCGCGGATCCCGTTTTTTGGGGGGGCCTGAAGCCTTACAATTTGGGGGGGCCCTCTTTAAGAAAGGGAATACAAAATTACGCATACAAAATTAGGTACGAAAGTGAGTACTTGTGTAAAATGAGGAGAGAAATCACAACAAATTACATATTTAAAATGCTGACAGATACCACGAATGCCACAGAATCCAGAAAAAACAACACAGTATTTTTATTAATTAACTGCCTGTCACGTCTCTGTAGTAAATGTTTTCCAGCATATTTTAGCTGCATACTCTGATCGCCTCTTCATATGACAACCGTTGTGTAATATAATTTTCTATAGGGAGAATAGAAACATAATTCATTATTTCCTCCAGCCTGTTTGATAGCAATTTGCTTGTTATTGTTGAAAGTTTAGAAGAGCTTCTTTCAGTCTCACAACTCATTATTGGTAATGTCATGTCAATTTTTAGAATTGTCAAATTTGGGAAAACCTCTATCAAGATTCTTCATTTGAGCTGTAAGCTTTCAGGACATTTTGGGGCATTGCTAAGGTCCCTCCCAGGGCCTGGGAAGAGTCCCGTGCAAGTGATGGGGCCCTGAAGCTTAAGCTTGATTAGCTTCACGGTAAATCCACCCCTGGCAATATAATAAACACTAACGTATAGGCGGTTCGTAGTGCGATCACTTGTATTTTGCGTTTAAAAGTACGGCGCAGGGCATTCCAGTGAAAGGTCTGGCAACACAGCAAATTTTGGGTCTGTCTTTGTCCTTACAGCAAGCCGTCACCCATCCGCCTTCTTTTTCTTCAGTTCCCCAATAACACTGAAAATATATCACAGGGAGGTGAATTGTGAGAGTGGAAGGTGGATGGAAGTGATTCGGGTTTGGGGTTTATGGTGTTGATGTTCGGGTTCTGCTACCAGAGCCTTTTGAGCACTGCCATAGTCGTGATGAGGATATTAGTTGTGGTTTTCCGTGTATGTTTTTGCGGTGTGTTGTGGTAGATACGGTAGATTAATAAATTTCTCATCATTGTTATTATCATGTGTCCAGTAGGCTATTTAACTGGCAAGAAATAAAGGACTGGATTGTCATAATCGTCATCGTCGTCATTAAAGGCATCAGTTGTCAGTGCTTAATGTTTAAGTGAATCGTAACCACTCAACATTCTGAAAAATAATTTGGAAACAAACGGTGATTTATATTGATGATAAACATTGTATCCTTTTGATATATTTAATCGGGGTAGTACTGAGGTTAACGAACTGTGTGTATGCAAAAGGTGTTACACGCGAATAAAAATTGTTGTCTTAATGGACTTTATGCAACAGATTAAGTAATTTCTGTTATAAGTGCAACAAATGTCCCGTCGAAATCATCAACGGGCTTTGAATTGTGTAAAAAAGTAACAAGTTGTCTGGAATATCAAAAGCTTCCAAATTTTTATCATCACTCTCTAATCCCTGTTTAATATTTCACTCTAGACTACATACTCAAATGACATTGTCAAAGAGAATTCGGAAACAACGAATGAAATGTTTTCTTAATTGCAGATGAGCGACATGTATCAGATTATATCGACCAAATTATCGTAGCCATGGAAACCGGTGGCTGTGACGTCACGCATGTGTTACTTTCGAACCAAGGGTATTATATAAGGTAGATTATTATTATTAAATTTATTATTATTATTACTATTATTAGTGGTGGGCATTAAGCTGCTCAGCAATGTCGTAAATAGTGCTACTGAATTGAATTTTTTTTAATCTATCCCTAATCCTAAGTACCCCTCATGAAGGTGTATAGAGACATTAAGATAAAACTACCCATCTTCTTAGATATCGGTATTAGATGAGTTTATGTTGTATCACGTTAGGTCGCTTTATCCTGCCCTTTTTAAAGCTAAGTGTTCGTCAGGAAAACATGTGAATTCCCCCCTCCCCCATTCTATCTCATTAGCCACATAATCTTTTGAATGGGTCTGTACGCCATTAGAATCGATAATTTTGTTGCAAGTTGTGGTACAGGTAGTTATATGTCATCGAATTTCTGCTTCCGGGTTCGTTATTAAGACAGCAGAATATGATCTTGAAAGAATTTGATACGTAATGAATTCGGTTAATTATTAGTAATATTGGTTAGCAGTGTGACAAAGGTAATGCAGGTCAGTTATGTCGACTGTAAATGTCACAAGTAGAACCTCGGTCTTTCCCGTTGTGCTTGAAGAGTTTACAAAAATTAGAAAATAGCGCGAACTTCTGAAGTTTGTTGAGTCCAAGTGGTCAACACCACGCAAATGAGAAAACCTTCGCGTCTGAAAATTTAAGTGGATGAATTTCATAGCATCGTTCTTAGAAACGTTGTTTTGTCATTCGATACAGCCGCGAGGAAAGCGCCTAAACTGATGAAAGTTAATTTAGCAGTTACGAAAATATGAATTACAAAGAAATATTGTGAAGAGTTGTAAAACCTTACAGTCTTCGGTGCAGGTAGCAAGAAAAAAAATCCTGTTAAAAAGGAGCGATATTGTTGCTCCGAGAAACTCAACAGAGGCCTGATTAGCCCAAACCAATTACGTGTTCGGATGAAACATTGGACCTGCCGTTATGAAGCAAACAAAGCGAGAGGAATTGGATTAACCGTTCTGGTTAGAGATTAATGTTCATTCAGGTGGTAGGAATGGATTCGTACCAAGCGCTCCCTTAATTTCACAGGCAAAATCGAAGTCCAGAGATTATCGTAACGGGATTGATGTTGAAAATTTCAGGAGATAGGCTGAAAGAAAGACTTCCGCCAGGTATGCCACCAGACTAGCTGATTGTCATGGACAGTGGCACAGAGTCCGAGAAAATAAACCACTTGACCCACGCTTCAAGAAAAGTGGACATATAAAATTAGTTAGGACTACATTGTAACTGTAACTGGTGCAACACTGTGGACTTGGCCAGCCTACAAGATTGGTGTATGAACTGTTGCATATTCATGGATACGAAGCTGTACGGCTCCTATATCTCCGCGATTTAAATCCCTTGAGGTGCATGTGATATTTTTTGTAAAGGATAGGGTGACGGATGAAAAGCATAAATCATTGTACAACGGAATTTGAGAAGCTTGCAGTGAGAGCAGTACATTCTGCCTGTAAATAATGGGGAGACATGTGATTAAATTGAAATGACAGTTTATGGAACAGAGGCAGTATTTGGGGAAAGGGAAGAGAAATGGTCTGCATTAAAGTTCTCTAGACACAAGTGACCACTACGCAAGTAGCAGCTAGAATGGCAGCGTGTCTGGCATGGGGCCATTAGGTTAAAGCAAAATAAGACAACGCTTTCAGTTGATAGGCCTGATTGTTTTTTAAGGTTTTGAGGCGTCATTGCAAATATGCAACCGAAATCTGCCTTCATGAACCCCCTCCCTAGTGCCCCAGCCTACCACTAGCGCGCTACTCCTCTGTCCGTCTGCAGAATAGCGAATTCTCGGTTAGTACAGGTAAGAGCGACCAACCTGGGTTTAAAACCCCGACATCTAGGCAACCAAAGTTTTCCCATCCCCCCTCCCCCCTCAAAAAAAAAGAAGAAAAAAAAAAAAGAAGTTCTTACCATGACCACTTCAAGCCCTCCAGGAAAGGTGGGAAGTCCGTTAGTGTAAGTATTACCTCCGTCAAAGTTACGAGGTTCCGGTGCCATAGCCTAGGAATGCATTCCGTGCGCAGGAATGGCTAAAACAGGCCAAGGGACGTCGACTTGCGCTTCGCCCTTAGCTCTATTGGCTTGTTCGGTTGTTTCTTTGGTTACACAGTAGAGAACCTTCGATACCGAAAGGGTAAGAAGTTGGTTGGACCCCAGAAACAGGACGTGAATGCCGGAAGAGATCAATGCATGCTTCCAATCGCATTCGGTCCGTTGTCATTTCAGTTTACGGAATTACCTGCATTGGCTGTTATTATTATTATTAGTAGTAGTAGTAGTAGTAGTAGTAGTAGTAGTAGTAGTAGTAGAAGTAGTCGTTGTTATCACCTTTTATGCGTAGTATTTACATTTATATGCTTGAAACAAACCACGTTTCTAGTGTATATTGTGTTGCAGCTCTTCTCTAGTTACAGTATTATTATTATTATTATTATTATTATTACTGTTGCCTTTCATATCCTACATTTTAGTAGAGCAAACACAGCTGAGATACAAATTTTCGATTCCGTATCATATTTCTCTAAACAAAGAAATGTATGCAAGTTACAGTTTTGTGTAGCAGACGAACAGGGGTACCGTCTCTGAAGAAACAGATGCTGAGAATATACAGTTGTAGAGTGCCGAGGAAAATGTCAAGAGATAAAGATGGATTAAGTGTGGGAACATAACCACGGTATACACTCTCCTAAACTTACGCAGTAGTTACGTTCCTGAGGGTCAGGCGCGAGTCGAATTTTACGCGTTAGCGTCGAGTATTCATATTGTTGCGTGTGTGTTTACAAGCAAGTCCAGCACACCGGAAACCTATGAACCACAGCATGACCGCCCCGTCGCCTGTGTTATCGCCCAGCAGTATTCTTTCGCCACCTTCGTCTCACTGCGCTTTCATTCACGCACGGTAGAATTCGGTGCGCGTTTTTTAAATGTTATTTCAATCCTTCTACTTTTTTAAACAATTGCGTGTCTGAAACTGCATAAATTGAAATTGCGTAAGTCGGGGAATGTTTGTAATACAGTTCCGGCGATTGAGGAAATGTTAATTAGAGTGGGGCATTAGCACGACTGTCGGAAATAACTGCGTGTAGGAGAATGCCACTTAAAAAATGCAGAAGGTGAATGGATGTCAAAATAGGCTCTGGGATGATTGATTTTAGGAGTGTGGCGAGCTTGGTGACGACGGCGATTATCCTTCATAATAACAGAATTTTTAACTTTCTGTATCGATTGCTCTTTTTACCACTGTGTTTCTGTATGTTTTTCCAAGACAGATGGATACTTTCCTATATGTAGCCTTGGCTTGGTTTAGGAACATTTATCTTGGGTCAGAAAAAAAACTTCAGTGTGTTTTAAAGGAGGGGAAACTGTTGAACTGATATACGTATCCACATCTTCACGTCACATTCAGCATGGTTTATCTGACCCACTAACCGTATTTTGCCGCGGATGTTCTGAGCTTTGGTGCACGATATACTGATTAAGGTGTCTGGATATTAAAGTTTGGCTTCATCGCATTTTTGGATGCACATCGATTGATGTTTCATGATATTTAGTTGGTTACGATTACGGTTTGCTGGCCCGATATATGACGAAGAAGCATAGTATTGTGGACTAGCGCGCGTGATTTCGAAGTTCTGGAAATCTCGCTGAACGCGAAGCCGGTGACTGACTTGGTTTGCTCGGACCTCGCCCCTCTTCCAGTTTAATCGTAGGCGGTGCAGAATACTGTAAGACATTGGAGGAGACCAAGAAATCTGAGGGCCTTCTTTCAACAATCGGACGATAAGAAGCCCTGCAGAATGCCTGTGTTATTCAGCACTAGCACCCAACTTCGCAAAGTCTGTTGTGCCCAGTTTTGCTTAGAAATCACCCACCACACCTGCACATTATGTCTGAGGTTAAACCCGTAAACGCGCAACCGACGTGTAGGGCCTACAATAGCCTTAGCCCTTGCTCCTGGGATGTAAGAAGACGGTAACTCTGGGTAAATGACCAACTTTGTGTACAATTACGTAATATAAAACGTTTATTGTTATGATCCTCTCCATGTTTCGAGCAACACTGTGCTCATCATCAGGAGGTCGAATTGTTTAATACAGCATCTGGTATAGTACTCTTGGTAAGTGACTGTCCGGTGTACAGGTTGCGAAAGAACTCCTTCTCAACCTGCACACCGGACAGTCACTTACCGAGAGTACTATACCAAATGCTGTATTAATAAAATTCGACCTTCTGATGATGAGCACAGTGTTGCTCGAAACATGTAGAGGGTTATAATAGTAAACGTTTTATATAGCGTAATTTTGCATCAAGTTGGTCATTTACCCAGAGATATACCAGGATTCACGGTCAGCAAAACATAAAATTTAAGAAGACTGTGTTCAATTCCAGCCTGTGCGAAACGAGAAGCGTCGCAAGTCGTTCCAGCTCGTGGCGATCCCAACAGCAACCGATAACGCTAGTTACTGTCAGGAACTACTGCTCACAACTACAACAGTCAACATGTACTGTACAGTTAATCTACAATGACAGTCAAACACTGTCAGTTAACTACTATAGTTCGGACAGCACAAGGGACGCATCTGCCTAAGATTAAATCAGCACCAACGCCGAAGCATTATCACAGCGCCAAACTCTGGTTTACTCGTTCCTCAAGGCAGTAACATGAAATCAAGGAGGCCACTCATTATATTGACCGCTAACGAAGACCTCATTTATCCTCGGGGGAAGTCAAACCACACTCCTGCCAGCAGTATACACTGCCAACCACGAGAACCGCCGTCTGATTCGTACTATCAGTATGGCTGATTGCAAGATTACGCTCTCAAGCCCAGCTGTCCATAGCCTCTGCTAGCACGCTGTCTGGCGCAGGTCGGATAAACCTGTCACGTTTGTAATTCAACACTTTCCTAAAATAAGTGATGCTTTCCCCTAAGGAGTTCGACTTCGATGCCTTCACCAGAGGAGCTAGTGACAGACAGCCTGTACCCTCACAGGCCATTTCATTATTTCCATTACGGTTCTAGCTCACACGGACTAATCTAATCTAACGCGATGTTATATTCGCCAGCGTTATGGTCGCATCTGGGTCCGCTGTAATCAGCCCTCAGAAGTCTGTGGTGCGCGAATTGCCTTCGCGAGGGAGAAGGCCGGAGAAAAAGCATGGTGCCACTGTACCAAAGTGCTGAAACTGCGAGACACAGGATCTTAGCAGCTGCAGATTTTGCAGCTGCACCAAGGAGTGGCGACGGAGGAAACCGAATAATGGCCCACAAGTAACCGATGGTCGCACCTTTGCGAACGTACTGGTTTCGGGAGGTAAGGTGGATAAGCTGCACATTGCAGTGGTAGCAGGTACCAATCCAGACATCGCCAGTACCATCGGTCATCTGACCTCGTCTGCGGCGGTACCTCCAGTAATCGTGCAGCACTGTTGAAATTGTTACACATATCAGACCGTGCCATTTTTGAGAGAGTTGACGCTGGGTTTGTCCTGATTAAGTAAGGGTCTGTCTTCACGGCACGCGCAGAATCCCCCCCCCCCACACACACACACACACACACACACACACACATCTATGCTGCTCTGTTGCTCCTTCTTAGCTGCAGACCGGGGTGGACAACACGCAGTTGTCTCGCCGTACGTCACAATCTGATAAACAGCTTAGCCAAGGATCGACCGCATTGCACCTAGTGCCAATATCCCCGATAGTGTACGATGCTGGATGAAGTAGGCTACTAGTATTCGAATGGAAGTAACACCAAAGGCCGAATAGTAGTGCACCGTTGAAGTAGTACCAGAAAACAAATGCGACTCCTCATAACAAGTAAACTGGTTGGAGAAGAATTGTAATTTTGTAGTTCTCGGTGAGGGTTATTTACCGTTGTATAGTCCGGTGGGGGTAGACGATGTAACAGGCGTCCAATGCTTTTCCTCCCTGAAGATAGAAGTCTTCTTATGCGTTTCTCTTGTCGCTGGTTTTTTTTATAACGTCTGAAATGCAGCGCTGTGGTGAAAGGTCGAGAACCAATATTTTGGGTGGCTAAGAGTTGTAACCTCATTGCCAGTTCATGTTGCATGAAGGGTTCAGAGTGTAAGGATATATAATAAAATGACATGTATTCTATCTGGCAAAAGTCGGTTAAAGTTTTGAGTATTCAGCAGTGATCTTCCGCGTGGTTCATTAGTCGGACTCCTTAACCCCCTCTCAAATGTGACACTTCGCAGTACCAAATGAAACGAATAAACCGTACTAATAGTGTATTTGGTTTAACGGCGCATATTGAATTTTTTGTCTGTTACGAAGTGTACTGAACAAACGTGAAGCTTCACCTTGATGTTGATTGCGTTATTTAACAATAGTACTGCTATAGTGTATAAATGTAAATGATGCCTGTATTCGGCATACAGTCTGGGCATCCCTGTTTCAATCATCGCACGAACCCGTGGCCGTATAATTCAAGCGAAGTCTATTGTTTGATCGTGCATGACATAGTTCGATTGATGTCGATATATCAGGGTTCCTTGCTACATCTGCCCATTGTCCCAGCAGCTGAACTGAACCGATTTGATACGGTTTGTGCTTTGCCCGGCGGCATTCTGCTTTTTCGATTTCACCCTATTTACATTCGATTTTTTATTATCTTGGTGCTTATTAGCTCCTGTAGTTCATTAATTGCTAAGGAAACCATCTAGACACAAGAAATACGGGTGTATAAAAGCGAGAACGCCGATTCCACCGGCTGCGCGATCTAAGGCTTGGGTCTGTTGCTGCTCGCTTTCTGGGATTGCAGGTGCGAATCCCGCTAGGGACATGCACGTTTCTTTTGTGAGTGTTGTTTGTTGTCAGGTAGAGGTCTCTGCGTCGGACTGATCACTCGTCTATAGGATTCCCACCGAATGTGGCGTGTCTGAGTGCGATCTTGAAACCTCGATTATGAAGAGGCCCTGGCCCACTGGGGGCCGTTGCGCCATGGAAAATTGCGAGATTTAGAAGTCGTATTCTGGAATTTGATGTCGCGTGGACTGATTAACCTACGTTTCGGAAATGCTTGTTTATCGATCTTCAAGGTAGTCCTAGAAGAGGGGTGGAGGCAGAAATGTCCTTCGAAATGCGTGTAACTATTGACCAGTATGCTCAGCATCGTATTCCAATAAAACTGAATTTTCGTGAACACCGTTGCAAGAATCTCAGATCTCACAAGATTTAGAACCCCGTAAAGTCTTGACCGTACGTTGCCTTACTGCTCTTTATTAAAAAAACGTTGGGACACATGAATTACAAGTAAGTTATTATGTAATTACTAGACAAAAAACGTTGAAATTCCTGGGGGAAGATTTGTAATCTCAATCTCTGTAATTTACACACTCTGGGTCCATCCATAAGTGACTCTTATGTGTTGTGTACCTTGAGGAATGCTCTGCCTTTACAGTTTTAATCCTGTTGACGCAGTGTACATGAAAATGTATTGAAAAACAGCTACATGCTATAATCCGTGCTTCTCAGTGACAAACTATCAGGGCTTTTTTTTTTTTTTATTTTCTTTTTATTTTTTTTAACCCGTGTTTTACCATCCAGTTATACCAAGTGTTATTTTCAGGGTTTT
>Ga0123357_10012534_pt1 | contig 10942 bp, 16 predicted proteins | sample TergutEmb28metaG_FD_89873 | JGI IMG/M metagenome (GOLD analysis project Ga0123357, IMG submission 89873) | Embiratermes neotenicus P4 segment gut microbial communities from Petit-Saut dam, French Guiana - Emb289 P4 | ecosystem: Host-associated > Arthropoda: Insects > Digestive system > Gut ... | reverse complement strand
GTAAGTAAGTAAGTAAGTAAGTAAGTAAGTAAGTAAGTAAGTAAGTAAGTAAGTAAGTAAGTAAGTAAGTAAGTAAGTAAGTAAGTAAGTAAGTAAGTAAGTAAGTAAGTAAGTAAATAAGTAGGTAAGTAAGTAAGTAATTAAATAAGTAAGTAATTAAGTAAGTAAGTTAGTAAGTAAGTAAGAGTTATTTCGTTCTTTTAAGCTAATGTAAGTCCAGGTGATTCCCAGCTGCTCGTGGGACTACCGTGATCACGTGAGCGGGCTCGCAGTTGTTAAAACTGCGGCAGGGCTCTTTGTCTGTGGCAGGGGATCCTTTTCGGTTCACCAATCTTAGTATTGCATATTTTTTCTCGTTTTTCTCATCTATCTTCATTCATTTCTTTATTTCGAGCCTTCTTAAATTTTCTCTTCTTTCCTTGTTCTTCTTTAATACTAAACAATCCGTATCAATTTAAACCATGAAAGTTACGTGGTAACTGTACGTTACGTGGTAACTGTACGTTACGTGGTATCTGTACGTTACGTGGTATCTGTATGTTACGAGGTATCTGTACGTTACGTGGTATCTGTAGGTTACGTGGTATCTGTATGTTACGTGGTATCTGTACGTTACGTGGTATCTGTATGTTACGTGGTATCTGTAGGTTACGTGGTATCTGTATGTTACGTGGTAACTGTATGTTACGAGGTATCTGTACGTTACGTGGTATCTGTACGTTACGTGGTATCTGTATGTTACGTGGTAACTGTACGTTACGTAGTTTCTCTATGTTAGTGGTATCTATACGTTACGTGGTATCTTACGTTACGTGGTATCTGTAGGTTACGTGGTATCTGTAGGTTAGGTGGTAACTGTACGTTACGTGGTATCTGTAGGTTACGTGGTATCTGTATGTTACGTGGTAACTGTACGTTACGTGCTATCTGTATGTTACGTGGTATCTGTACGTTACGTGGTATCTCTATGTTACGTGTTAACTCTATGTTACGTAGTTTCTCTATGTTAGTGGTATCTATACGTTACGTGGTATCTTACGTTACGTGGTATCTGTACGTTACGTGGTAACTGTACGTTACGTGGTATCTGTACGTTACGTGGTATCTGTACGTTACGTGGTATCTGTACGTTACGTGGTAACTGTACGTTACGTGGTATCTGTACGTTACGTGGTATCTGTACGTTACGTGGTATCTGTATGTTACGTGGTAACTGTACGTTACGTGGTATCTGTATGTTATGTGGTACCCGTACGTTACGTGGTATCTGTACGTTACGTGGTATCTCTATGTTACGTGGAATCTGTACGTTACGTCGTATCCGCACCTTACGTGATATCTGTACGTTACATTGTATCTGTACGTTACGTGGTAACTCTATGTTACGTTTATCCCTATGTTACATGGTATCTGTACGTTACGTTGTATCTGTACGTTACGTGGTTTCTGTACATTACGTGGTAATTGTACGTGACGTGGTATCTTTATGTTACGTGGTACCTGTACGTTACGTGGCATCTGTATGTTACGTGGTATCTCTATGTTAGTGGTATCTGTACGTTACGTGGTATCTGTTCGTTACGTGGTATCTTTAAGTTACATGGTATCTGTACATTACGTGGTATCTGTACGTTACGTGGTATCTGTACGTTATGTGGTATCTGTACGTTACGTGGTATCTGTACGTTACGTAATAACTATATGTTACGTTTTATCTCTATGTTACGTGGTATCTGTGCTTTAGGTGGTATCAGTACGTTACGTGGTATCTGTATGTTACACAGTAGCTGTATGTTAGTGGTATCTGTACGTTACGTGGTATCTGTACGTTACACAGTAGCTGTATGTTAGTGGTATCTGTACGTTACGTGGTATCTGTACGTTACGCGGTATCTTTATGTTACGTGGTAACTGTTTGTTCCAATGCCGAAATATTAGGTAAGTGTTATTTTTTCCCGACATAATTTATTTAGGACATTCGTGTGCCTCTCAGACTTATATGTGCATTTTGCTGTAGTTGTCTTGTGTGTGTTGTTGTAGTTGTTTGTGTGTATTTTTGTAGTTGTTTGTGTGTTGTTGTTGTTTTCATGTGCGTATTGTTGTTGTTGTTGTTGTCTTGTGTGTATTGTTATAGTTTCCTTATGTGTATTGTTGTAGTTGTTTGTGTGTATTGCTGTAGTTGTTTGTGTGTATGGTTGTAGTTGTTTGTGTGTTGTTGTAGTTTTTTGTGTTGTTGTAGCTGTTTGTGTGTATTTTTGTAGTTGTCTGGTGTGTATTGTTGTAGTTGTCTTGTGTGTATTGTTGTAGTTGTTTGTGTGTATTTTTGTAGTTGTCTGGTGTGTATTGTTGTAGTTGTCTTCTGTGTATTTTTGTAGTTTTTTGTGTGTATTACTGTAGTTGTTTGTGTGTATTGTTTTACTTTCTTTGTGTATGTTGTTGTAGTAGTTTTCTGATGTGTATTGTTGTAGTTGTCTAGTGTGTATTGTTGTAGTTGTCTTGTGTGTATTGTTGTAGTTGTTTGTGTATTTTTTAGTTGTTTTTATGTTGTTTTAATTTTGTGTGTGTATTGTTGTAGTTGTTTGTGTGTGTTGTAGTTGTTTTTGTGCATTGTTGCAGTTGTTCATGTGTAGTTTTGTAGTTGTTTGTGTGTATTGCTGTTTTTATTTTAGATGCTGAACTGCTGGCTAGAAGTCAGTATTCGGAAGGTCCTGCGACCGGCCATCTCGACTCAGGTTTTTCTTGGTTTCCCTGTGTCTATAAGCAAATGCTGAGATGGTTCCCAACATTCCAAGTTGCCACTGCATGCTTCTCATGTAGCCCTCCCGACTTAAATTTATTAGTAATCAATTTCATATTTTGTATACATGTAAAATAACCACTCCCACCGGGAGACAACACAATTGCAGTTAATAATAATAATAATTATTATCATTTTCTGACATCGCGTTGTGAAGAAAAGGTGATATTGCTCTACAATATGGCGCCGAGGCAGATATTTGTAGGGTTTAAGCTCAGGAGATTAAAATAAGAATATTTCAGAAAACTGTAATGAGAATGATGAGGTGTGCAGCGGGACATTTGGCATGTTGTTGCTAAAAAGATCTGAGGGTAAGAGGCCACTTGGAAGACCTAAACGTAAATGGAAGGAAATTGTTATAATCGAAGATGAAGGAATAGGATGTGGGCGCGGGGACAGGATTAATCTGGCATAGGATAGAGACAATTCTCATACTTCCTTGAGCGCCGTAATAAAAATTCGGGTTCCATAAACTGCGCGGAATTTCTAGACCAACTGAGGAATTCGTGGACTGGACAAGAAATATTCCTGCTTCATTGAGTTTTGCACGCGATTATTTATTTCAATAATATTAGCCTGAGGACAAGGAGAAATTGTTTCTTTAAACAGCACGTTGTTTTAGTGAAGACGTAGAGTCTGCGTTGGGATGAAATGCTACTACATTGTACACTTTTATATGAATTTCTTGTGGGCCGGGTAGCTCAGTCGGTATAGCGACTGAGCTACGGGCTGGATGGTCTAGGATCGAACCCTGGTGGATTTTCCGCCCTTCCAGAACGGTCCAGGGGCCCACCCAGCCTCCTGTAGAATGGGTACCGGGTCTTTCCCGAGGGTAAATTGCGGCCGGGGCGTGCTGTTGACCACTCACACCCTTCTAGTTCCGCGGTCATGGAAGAGTACAGCTATACTGCTACCCGCTCTCTGGGCCACAACGGGTCTCTAACGGAATCACTTTACCTTTTTCTACATGAATTTATTAATTTTAGCTAGTTTTAGAATATCCGAAATTTTTTAAATCTCTATCACGTTTTGGGTCTCAGAAGATCTGATTATTATGATAAATTGGATAATAAAAATACGACAAACTCTCCTCGCGCTATCTAAGAACCTTCTTCCCAAAAAGTAGTAAATTTTGTCTGTAGAGGCGCTGCAATTGGCGCACTGCGAAACCTAGCGGTTGTCGCAGTAAGTACTTACTAGTCATTATCGCGACGACCAGTGTCAGATTTAGTTAGTCTAGTGTTTGTTTACAAATATTCTTTAAAAATGGCGGCCCCGCTTTCGAAATGAACAGCTGTAGAATAGCGAATTTTGAAATTTTTATTTCGTGGTCATAAAGAGTTAAAAGGTCTGAAATTTACAGAAGAATTTTAGCGCAATATGACGAGTACTGAATGACTCGGAAAAAAATTTGTAGTTACAAATCACGCTATTGGAAACGCCTGAAGTGTTTTGCACACAAATATAACTTTATCGACACCAGAATATTCCTGTATCGTCGATAGACTTAGGTGTATCTGTGAGTCAGTTTTCATATTCCGCCCCCACAGTACTTACATCTTGCAAATATTCTCAGATTTCCAATATCCCTCCAGCATCAACTGACGCTACCGGAATAACAAAACGATTCGACGCTGCGCGCGATTCGGGGCTCGGATCTTACATCACGTTTAGATGAGTCGTGCGTTCTTCCGCTTCATGTATCACGAAATATTTTCAATCCTCTTACGAACCAAAATTGCGAAAATATTACATCTTCAAACAATTGGTAGGAATCTTTGTATTGGCTTTACGGCTTCTTCTGTGAATTATTTGTTGTGTATAGTGCTTAGCTGGTAAGATATTACTGTAAATAAAAGATAGACAGGAAATGTATGTACGAATGTAAAGTTGAGGCGCGTTCACTCAACCGTTGTTGTTGTGGGAAGACAATAAATATTACATATTGTGAGTGTGTGTTTGTAAGTGTAGGTATCCAGCATCCAATGCGCATGTGCCATATTTCCGTCTGTGGTCTTCCCCGCTCTCAAATATTTTTCGACATTATCACCCAATATTGTGCGGGTGATAAAATGAGATGGGCTGGGCATGTGGCGCGTATGGGTGAGAAGAGGGGGTGTATAGGGTCTTGGTGGGGAAACCGGAGGGAAGGAATCACTGGGGAGACCTAGGCGTAGATTGGTGGATAATATTAGGATGTATCTCCAGAAGGTGGGATGTGGCTATGTGGACTGGATTGGGCTGGCTCAGGATAGAGACAGTTGGCGGACGCTTGTGAGTGAGGTAATGAACATTCGGGTTCTGTGAAATGGGGGGAATTTCTTGACTCGCTGCAAACCAGTTAGCTTCTCAAGAAGGACTCTGCACCATGGAGTAAGTAAGTAAGTAAGTAAGTAACTAAGTAAGTAAGTGTCTCATAAATGGCACGATTTTCTAAAAATATTTCTGTGCATAAAATGTGTGTTTTGACTTTCTCTATAACTTTTGTCTGAAACATTTCTCATTCTAAGAAGAATGGAACGAGGTACTATCATAAATGTATATCGGTCTTCATGTAAAGTACCGGATTAATTAAACTTGAATTTTCTCGACATTTTTTGAAAAATACTCAAATATAAAATTTCATGAAAATCCGTCCAATGGGAGCAGAAATGTTCCATACAGATGGACAGATGGACGGACAGACGTATTGAAGCTAATAGTCGCTATCAAAGTTTTATTTTTTCACCAACAGATGCACTAGTAAGTTGTCCTAAAAGCAATATTAAAATTTACATAAAAATTTACTTTAAAACAGCTCCGACAAACTTCGGTGCGGTTGCACCATCATCAAGGAGCGCATTAATTCGTGCTTACTAAATTCATAGTTGTTTAGTAAACACGAATTAATACGTTCCCTAATGATGGTGCAACCGCACCGAATCATGTCGGAGTTGTTTTAATATAAATTTTAATGCAAATTTTAGTATTGTCTAAGTTTATCCTGTTCTTCTCATGTATTTCACCTCTGTTGCTGTTATTATTCTGGCGTCTCTTGCTTTAATAGATCAAGTAACGCCAGAAGAATAAAGAAATAAATAAACGAGCTAAAAATAACACCAATTACTGGAATAAAAGAGAAGCTGGATACAACATGTAAATAGAATGCCTCGAAATAGATTACCCAAGGTAATGAAACACTACTGTCCGACTGGCAGAAGGAATCGTGGTAGATCTTTGAAGAGACTTCTGGTTACGTGAAACCGGAAAGGGTCAACAAGTGGCCCATCGCCATGAAAGATATATGATGATGATGATGCTTTTAATATTGTTATAAGACAACTCACTTGTGCATCAGTTGGTAAATAAATAAAACATTCATAATTCAAGATGCGCGGTACGAATGTGAAAACTAGTGGTTGCTGCACGTAACATTGTTAACGCTGCCTGAAGGCGGACTGCAATTATTCGCGCCAGCTGTTGGAAGTGTTGTGCTGTACACATAAAAGCAGAAGTAGTAACGAAACACGCCAATGCCAAACAGTGGAAATTTACCCACAGAACTGTCGCAAGTTTGAGTCACACAACACTCACGTTTGTTAATTACTTATATTCTTGGTGTGTGTTATCCTCTTGAGCTATTACCTGAATATAAAGTAAAAACAAAGATAAAGCAGTCCCACTACAAGACCAGAGGTTTCCAGGAAGTTAAGGTTCCCAGATTTCGTGACAAAAGCACAGGATGGTGGTAACGTTGTCAGCCTTACGCACCGGCCGCTTTTACCCTCAGGAAATACTCCTGGTACTCATTTCTGTTAGAGGCTGAGTCGACTCCAGGGCCATAGTGCGATCGGAAGGATTTTATGTCAATGCAGTATCCACTGACACTAGCTGGAATCGAACAAGCGACCTTCCGATTTGTAACCAACACCTTAACCACCGTGCAGCCGCGGTCCTCCGCATCTCAAGTACATTCCCATATTATCAACGCAACCTTGGACTTTTTATAAATAATCAGTCTTGTTTACATCAATCTATTTGGAACATGCTACACCAAATGATGTAGATAATGAATACAATAATAACCCCTTAACGCCGAACGACTTACACATACGTCGCGCAGTGAGTCCTATAAGAGATAAATTTCCCACAATAAAACCAACTAGATACACTAATTTCTCAAATTTATTTATTCTACATGTTTCAGCTCGCAAGCTGTCAACAAACCTGTATGACATATACCATTGCTGTGTGTACAGTGAAAAATTCCTGATGATGGACAGAGGAACTGTCCGAAATATGTAGAGTTTTATTTCAGAAATAAATTTGGGGAATTAGTGCATCTGGTTGGTTTTATAATAAGAATTTATCACGATGCACGGTCACATGAACGTCAAATTATTTACTGCACTTTCCCCAAATAGTGGCAACGTTTATAAAACCACCAACAGCGCCGTGAGGAAGATTTTTCCTACAAGTGAGTTTACTTATCCGCTCGTCCCATAGATAAAAAATTAATAAAGGTTTGCTGGCAGCTCGCAAGCTGTCAGAAAACCAGTATGACATATATCATTATTGTGTGTACAGTGAAAAACTCCTGATGGTGGACAGAGAAACTGTCCGAAACACGTAGAGTTTTATTTAAAAAATAAATTTGAGAAAATAATGCATCTAGTTGGTTTTATTTTGGGAATTTATCACGATGCACGGTCAGCAGAACGTCAAAAGAGATATAAGAACCTGTAGTAAATTTTAAGTTCTGTTTCATACATTTTTGTGGTGGGTGTTCCATTACCTGCTTATCTGTTGTAATGTTTTGTGTTTGTGTAAAGTTGGCGTATATCCATCCTAGATGCTCGTAAATGCTCTCGGTGCATTGCTACTTTATTGTTTCTGCTGAATCCGCAATATTTTCTCGTTTGTAACGTCTGTCACAAATGTACAACCAGCTTTAGCTTCATTGACAAGAAAGCCGGTGTCATGGCGACTACGAAAAGCAATATTCCGCCATTTTATGACAAGCGATTTTGTGTAAGCGAAAGGGGCAGTTCACGAAAGAAGCAAGTGCCTCTAATATGTTAAGCAAGACTGTAAATAGAATACAAAATTGCCATTCAGTGAATATAAAGTGGAAAGAAGGCAGCGGTACTTTGCATGCTGTTTAACGTTTTAGATACTAAGATTATTCTATCATCAGCTTAAGACACTTAAGCACTTCAATGAGTAAAGCAAATTTTAGAACACCCGGTATTTATAGGTAGTCGTAAGACGTGCTTGAAATATATATATATATACATATATTTATTTATTTATGACGAAACAGCCGCCAGTGGGCCAGGGCGTCTTCGCGATCATACTCAGACATATCACACTCTGTAGGAATCCTCTGGACGAGTGATCGGCCCGACGCAGAGACCTCTACCTGACAAAACACAACACTCAAATACACAGACATCCATGACCCTGAAGGGAGTCGAACCCACAATCCCAGCAAGCGAGCGACTGCAGACACACACTTTAGGTCGCGCGTCTGGTTTGAATCGGCGCCTGAAATATGTAGTGGGAATTAAACATCTGTATCGTTGGTAACAAAGCAAGCAAACGAAATCACAGTACACACCGGAACATTTCTAATATTGGTAAGCAATTTCACCGCGGTAATTTACCATTAGTGACCAAAGCAGTAATAAAGGTGTCCGTGGAAAGAACCTATAAATTATTCCAACTTGGACTTGAATATTTTTGCAGTCAAAATCCCCGATATAAATTCCCACGACATTCCTTTAGCAGGCGCAGATTTGTTTCATCCGGACGGACGGATGGACGGTCAAACATGAAGCTAACAGTCACTTTTCGAAACTTTGCAGCAGCACTTAAAACAAGGCAAATAATATATTTTAAATATTATTAAAATAAATGTATTAATGAAACACAAAATTCAACGGAATAAATAAACGCGGGTGCATGCATATATAAATAAAATACAATAATATAACTAGTAACGTAAATGTAATATAAATAAATATATATGAATAATAATGTAAAAAGCCAAATAAATGCAACAATAACAATTTATTATTAATAATTTCAATCAGAGCAACATGTTTCGGACCATAATCTCACTCATCCTCAGGAGCACTAGACTGTGTTTACAGCTTGTGGTATAATGCACCGACGATGCTGACTGCCGGTAACCTGGTCACAAGCAAGCAGCATTGTCGGTGCTTTATACCACAAGCTGTAAACACAGTCTATTGCTCCTGAGGATGGGCGAAATTGTCGCCCGAAACATGTTGAGCTGATTGTAATTATTAATAATAAATTATTATTGTTGCATCTAGTTGGCTTATTATGTTACTGTATCAATGATGCACGGTTACGCAAACGTCAAATATGTATATGAATAAGTTCATCGGAAATGAAATTTATGAGCGGAAAAGCGAAATACACGCGGAAATATTATAAAACCAATGAAGATATTTTAACAGAACTTAAATTAATCCAGCTGTAAAGATAATTCAAAATTACATAAATAAATGGTCACAACGTGTTCGGTGAATGGACAGAGACAGACAGACAGACTGCCACACTTAATTATGAAACATAAACCGTGTGGGAAACGAAGCCAAAGACGACCCCTCAAAAGACTTCTGGACTGTTAATGGGACCGTAACTTGGCAAGAGGCCAAAAACACTGAAATACCATCGATTAGAGTAAGCGAATGTCCTTCAAAATTCCTTATAATTGATGTTGCGATTCATGCAGAACGTACGAACAGGGGTGTTGCTAAGATCTTAGCCCGACCGGGAAGGAAAGAAGCTAATGTTTCTGTCAGAATGGCGTGAATTACCTTCGGCGCCTTGTTTTGCAGGAAAAAAAGGAACTTGATGACAGCTGGCGTCTCGATGTTGGAATTGCGGGTGTCCCAGACATGCTTCCGAGCATGTCTCATTCCTGGTCGGGCTAAGGATTTATCAGCACCCTGGTACAAAACCCAGAAGCCACAGTTAAAGGTAAAGCAGTCCCATTACAGGCCTGAACAAGCCCAGGGGGTTCCAGGAAATTAAGGTTCCCAGATTTCGTGACAACGGCACAGGATGGTGGTAAGGTTGTCAGCCTTAAGCACCGGCCGCCTTTACCCCCAGAAAATGATCCTGGTACTCACTTTTGTTAGAGGCTGAGTCAACCCCAGGGCTATAGTGCGATCGGAAGGATTGTATGTCAATGAAAAATCCAATGACACCAGCTGGAATCGAACCAGTGACCTTCCGATTTGTAGCAAAGCACTTTAACCACAGCAGCCACAGTTACAGGACGCAAAACTCAAGCATGCAGTCACGCTGTAGAATTCCGAATTTACGTAGAAGTTCGTTACAGGTATGTTGTGGTTTTGCAAAACAACATAAATTCCGAGTTTCAGAACAATACATACTGTGCAAGGAATTTTAATTTCACGGATAAACCGAGTGGCAGTGGCGACAACACAACAGTTGTGGTTGGTGCTGTGACTGCCGAGCGACGTCGTGGACGGTGGAATTCGCCGACGCCAAGCGCTAGCATGTCTGCTTGCACTCCACAAGAATCGCCTTCGAGAAAACAATTCGGCAAAAGCGGCACATATCCTTCGGGCCTTATTAACAGCTGACAAAAAATAATACGAATTATAAAGTTTCAGTCCGTACCGCGCAGTAAACACCTTTCATCTCGGTTATAAAACCAACCAGTTAATCCTGTATAGGGAAATAATCGTTGTTTGTTCTGAGGGCCATAAAAAGCATATAAATATGCTGTGTGGGGTGGGGGAATTGTTGAGGAGAATATTTGGACCTAGGAGGGACGAGGTAACGGGAGAGTGGAGGAGACTGCATAACGAGGAGCTGAATGATTTGTACTCCTCACCCAATATTGGGCGGGTGGTAAAATCGAGAAGAATGAGATGGGCTGGGCATGTGGCGCGCATGGGTGAGGAGAGGGGAGTGTATAGGTTCTTGGTGGGGAAACTGGAGGGAAGGAGACTACTGGGAAGACCTAGGCGTAGATGGGTGGATAATATTAGGATGGATCTCCAGGAGGTGGGATGTGGGTATATGGACTGAATTGGGCTGGCCCAGGATAGAGACAGGTGGCGGAGGCTTGTGAGTGCGGTAATGAACCTTCGGGTTCCG
>Ga0123357_10012533_pt1 | contig 10943 bp, 6 predicted proteins | sample TergutEmb28metaG_FD_89873 | JGI IMG/M metagenome (GOLD analysis project Ga0123357, IMG submission 89873) | Embiratermes neotenicus P4 segment gut microbial communities from Petit-Saut dam, French Guiana - Emb289 P4 | ecosystem: Host-associated > Arthropoda: Insects > Digestive system > Gut ... | reverse complement strand
TGTGTGTGTGTGTGTGTGTATGAATGTATTGTATTTGAATATATGGGCATTGTTTGAATCTTTTTACTGATTTTTCTTACTATTTGAGTGTACAAATGATAATACAACTTTCTGTTTACCAGACATAACCATGCATGTGGTGGGGAGGTGGGGGAAAATTTAAATGTGTTATAAAAATCTCGTGGGTCACAGAAAATGTGGCACACTGTGTGTTGTTCATCACTCATGTACAAGGAACCTGGATAAAAATTAATATTGAAAGGGTTCCATGCTTTTGTAGCTTGCCAGATTCAATGAAGGTGATCAGCTTACTGTGAAAGTGATGTAAGTTGGTCATGCAGCTGTGCTCAAGCTGCAGTGGGAGGGAAGAGATATGCATACAGGATTTTGGTGCGAAGATCTGAAGGAAATAGACCGCCTAGAAGACCTACGTGTAGATGGGAGGATAATTTTAAAGTTTGTTTTCAAAGACTTAGCACGTGAGAGTGTGGATTGGATATGTCTGGCACAGGATACTGATCAGTGACAGGCTGTTGTGTATGTGGCAGTGCTCTTTAGCACATTTCTCGACTAACTGCTGACCCATTAATTCTCATGAAGGATTTTGCTTCAAGGAATTGGTGAGTGTTTTGTCCCTTTATATGAAAGTAATGCTGCATATTTTCCTTTCTGTTTCAGGTGCCAGACGAGTGCATCGTACTTAATCCTGTCTTAATCATCAGCATTACATGTGCCATGTTGCTTAGCATTAAACTTCATACTGCATGAAAGTGGGGGTGACAACGTGTTTTCGTTCAAGGTGTTGTCATAAAGGGGCAGAACTGGCACAAACCTGTTGGAATTTTTATTCATTCTACAAGAGGCAGAACTGTATTAGTCTAAAGACATACTGGACAGGTTTATTTTCTCATTTTTCGTCCTCCATAAATGTTCCTTCTACATGGTACATTTAATTGCATTACATCTCCACATACTTTATTTAATTCCAGTGTTCTCAGTCTGTTTTATGAAAAGTTCTCAAAAATAAATTTATCATTTTCTGCTCTTTCATACATCAGTATTTAGCAATACAGTTTATTATAAACTTCGAACAACAAGAAACTTTGAAATATTTTGGCTTGTTTTCATGTAAATTGCCTCTATTTAAACAGGGAAGCCAAAAACCCCAATGTGATCCTTAGGTTTGTGTAATACAGTTTTACATATATGATAGTAGGTACACGCTCGTGGCATCTGTTAGCACGCAAACACAGACACACTGAAACATTTACAAATAGCTACAGCATTTACACACCTGTAACATTGGCTACTTATTCATATAAGAATATGTGATTTGCTTTCATTTTTTATGCATTTATCTAGTCCATGATTTCTCCCGTTTTATGTGGGCAATGCAATGAATTTGAAGTACCATAGGAAAGTTTAAAACCTCTGTGTGTTTGCTCAACCCAGTCAACAGGTTCCTTTCCATGAATGACGGAAAGCATCTGAAAAAATTTATTTTCTTCAAAAAAAAGTTCTATGATATTTTGTTGTATGATTATATACTTATGTCAAGTTAGTCTACTTTTACTGCTGTTTCAGATGCTTATATCTCTGACATACTTCAAGGATGAAACTAAAGAGAAGCACGTTCTGGTTTTATTTCTGAATTTCATTCATGCTCATTAATGAATCCAAGTTTCATTAAAGAAAAATTAGATGTAGATTTGTTTCATGTGTTTGTACACGTAATTAAGAAGTTCATGTATTATGAATCTTTGCGCATTAATGATATCCACGCATGTTATCATGTTATAGGTCACATGCATCCAAAGTTACATAGTATGCATCTCATACAGTGCAATTAAACACTTAACATAAATAAACAAAGACAAAAGACTTCATACCACTACATATAAAAGGATATTTGGAGAGTTTTTGATTGTGTTTTTCTTTATGGGGTATCTGAACCACAGATTGAGACACACTGGATTAAATTTCGGTAAGGCCTGTGTCATGAATAGTAGCATTACAGATTTAATTTCTCACAGGAATACAGTAAACCCTCATCCCATGCAGGCACATGATTCTTTGATTATGGTGCTGTCACACACACCCTACTGCAAAACATTGGACCACTGCGGGATTTATGAGTATATCAGACTGCAGCAAGAAAGAAGTTAAAGTAAAGAAACAGTAAAATTACAAATGTACTCTAATGATTTTGATGTGTGGTTGACCCTGCATCATAGTTCAATGTGGAATAAGAAACCAACTAGATGTCACTTAGTATTATATTTATTTCTCCTTTATAAGTTGCTCAACGTATTTCGGGCCACCTTGTGCCCATCCTCAGGAGCTGACGACTTAGTGGTATTTTTGCCGCGTGTGATGTAGTACTGTGGCTGTGTAGACAGTCAGATCCGGTTGGCTAGTTGTGTGTCCACTGGGAAGTACGTAGCACAACGTGCTAAGTACTTCCCAATATAAAGAGCAACTTATAAGGAGAAATAAATATAATACTATGTGACATCTAGTTGGTTTCTTATTCCACATTGATACTCTAATGATATTTATATATGACTGAACTGTATAGTATAATGAGATGTCAGAAAGTTACGGGTTGAATTAAAATATCTAGTGAAGTTTGACCCCACAATGAAGTATCGAGGGAATTTTGACCTTAAAATTAAACATTAGTGGAATGTTATGTATTAATATGAAATATGAATAGAGATTTGGATATCAGACTCCATCATATCAGATGCAGAAGCTGATGGCTTGGGATTGACAGGTAATGTCATACCCTGATTTTTATATATTGATTCGAAATTGTTGTTCAATGGCAGTAATATAAAAGGTAAAATATGGGAAGGCAGTACAGTGCAACATAACAGAGTAACGGTATTATAAAGACTGGTACCACAGGGTCCAACCCATTTTGTGAGCTGAAGTGGAAGATATCACATGATGGTAATTGAACTGAATATTTACAAAGGTACAAATACCAAATAAACTTAACTAAGGTAGTAATAGAAATACCCACAAAATTTAAAAAGGCTCTGTCTTTCTAAACATTACCGGTATTTTTCGTATGCCGCTACATCTTTTCTACCAGACTTCATGTAGTTCGATTTTTTGCACTTGACATATGATGGTTCACATCTATTTTTATGCGCATAATTAAATGCTTGGTGGGGAGGATTTACTGTACCGTGCTATTCGAACAAGAATAAGTATAATGAGCAGAAATGTTAATATTTCTGTTATTGTTTTTTGGACAGTTGAGCTTATCGTGTGCGTATGTTATACATTTAATTATCGTAAGGCAACGACTAATGCAAGACACATCAGTGTTGTGGTTTTCGCAGTGGTGTGGTTGAAGACTTGTTCCAGTGGGATAGGACGCCAAGTCACTGGGTAATTGTTTCCTGACATTTCAAAGGAGCATAATGACTTCAAGATGCCAGGAATCAATTACATAGTGACATGGCATTCTCTTCCAGCAGCTTACAATCCTCAGTGTAGGAAACATTTATTGATAACATAGATGATTTTGCAAAGTACAAAATGAAACATTTTTCCAAGCAACATATTCTACTTCATCGAGCAGTAATTCGAATATTCATTAACTTGGCATGTAAGCTTGACATTGTGTAGAGTTGGGCACGTAGCTATCGAAATGAGACGGATAACACAGAATCTCTTTCTTCCATTGGTAAAAACGAAGTGTGTGATTTGTGTTTAAATAACAATGTATCAAGTTAAACACACATAGTAATTCCAGACATTCTTCTGGATATATTTCAAACTGCTTGAAAACATTTACTGCTTTCATTATTGCCTTTGGAGTAGATAAGCCTCAAAAATTCCTATTTCTAGTCTTGCAACAGATAAAAATATAGAGAATACATGTCATTCCTAGAAGCTGTCAGATAGTTGTGTAAGACAATCTAAAACTAGATGCATGCGAACCTTAAACATGGTCCTATTAAATGGGTCTCACTGTGGAGTTGGTAACGTTTCACTGTGGAGACTTTATTATTTGTGCCATTATAAATAGTGTAATACATAAATGTGTTGGTCTCAACAAGGAGTAGTAGAAAATCGAACATTGCAAGATTGTACAGTTTGTTACAAGTCAGCTCTAAATTTGCAGCAGTATTCCAAAATAGTAATGAGTTCTTTACACCAACATTTACATTGCAACGTGAAGAACGTGTGCCTTATCTCTTCCGATCCTGACCTTTCTAAAGACGGTACACCTAAGAAATTTAGTCGCTAGGATGTAGAGCTTTGTGTTTCTAGATGTGTAATAGGTAATAGGAGTGCAATTTTCTGGAACAGTTTTAGTCTTTCTTCTCCGAGTATATCGTGATATTAGGGAACCAAAATATTGCTAAGGCCATTTTAACAAAGAATTGTTTTTGATTCTTTTAGGCGTGTGGGTAGATATGAAAGGCGCTGGTTAGGTATGATTTATGTTCCTGCAATTTAAATAGATATTTATTAGTCCAGGGATGGTGAACCTTCTTGAGGCTGCATGCTAGCACTTCAAGATGAAAACACCTGCATTCACAAACATAAATTTCATTTTCACCCAAACATAACCATTACTGTTTCGTTATTCGTGTAGTTACTGTTGTCTTTTTATTAATGAACTAATCCCTGCATGCTCAGAAAATCCTTGGAGTGCCACTCACAACATGCATACCATTGGTTCTTTGTCACTGCAATAGAAGAATATGTGACAATATGTTTAATTTAGTCTTACATATACATGTATGAAGAATTTTTCCCCTTGGTGTTCATTTATTTTCCTGTTCTCAGAGGAGTAGTGTACGACATTTTATGATTTCATTTAATGGATACGGTGATCAATCTACATGGATGTTAGTAACAACTGTGCACACATCCTATGGGCTTTAGATGTTGCACTGTTACAGGAAGGCAGCGTACATTGGTTATTAACTTGTATCCAAAGTTCGTCAGTGCTTCTCAAACTAGTCTATGTTACTCATTTCACTATGACAGGCGACATTTTCTTTTTGTGCTTCTGGTATGTGTTTTAATTATTTATAACGTTCCTGGTAAAGACATTTCCAAATGACTCAGAATATTAACAAACAATAGTGTACATATTTTTATGTAATATTCATATACTATATAACATTCAGGATGGCTAGGGCATAGTTTGAGAAGCTCTGAATTTAAGTAAGATTTATGTATCCTAAATGGATCTTATTTTAATTAGGTTTTTGTATTGTGTCAATTCCAAAAAGATTGTGTTCAATTACGTTTACAAGGAAGGTTAATTTTTTTATTATTCCCCTATGAAAATTAATCTAATATTGATGCATTGATATCAGTTTCTATAATAAGAGCATCTTTAATCTAAGGGTAATTCTTTGTGATGACAGCGTGTTACAGTAAATATGATATTTAGGTCATTCTCTATCATCTTGGGTTTTAACAGACACATGATGATGGAAATAGATCCAGTTCCCAGCAGACTATATTAAAACATTAAAAATATTTTTCTGTTTTCCTGAATATTGTTGATTGATGTTATGCCACGTGAAGTGTGGAGTTACTGTCGTCTGTTTGGGAGCCTGATACTGATAATGCCGAATGTGCACACAAACATAACTGTCATACTTGATGTTGTGTTCAAGTGGCTAGGACTTCTGCTTCGTATTCAGAATATCCTGGGTTCAAACTCGGAATGTGGTTTACAATTTGCATCAGTTCATTAGGCGTGTATGGAACGGTACCTGAAATTGGACCATGACTGTTCCCTTCCACATCCTTTACACATCTGTATTTGCCAACCATCCAACTGTTTAATGCTGGCAGAATCTGGGCTGCTGGCAGAATCATAAAATAAACCAACAATAAATAAAACTAAACTGTCATATAATTAATGTATTCTTATGTCTTAGTTTTCATTTCTCACCCTTTTTCATTGTGGAAGACTTCGTGAAGACACAAAGTAACATGATTTTAACAGACAATGAAAGAGACTGCTAAACTTGCATGTTGGTTATAGAATAATTGACCCCAATATGGCTGCCTGTAACTTTAAAATTTGTATAGCTCAGTATTGCCTTCCACTGTCAGCAGGAGCAACATTCTTCCTGTTACTGAATGTGGAGACTGATTACAAGAGACATGAAATTATCTGTCACATGAAGACATTAAACAAAGTATTAGCTGTATTATTTTTCCCAGGTGGTTGAGTTTGTAAGGTTCTTTTTGAGATAAGCGTGTATTGCAAAAAGAAACAACGGAGTTCATAATTCAACAGTACGTACAAACAGACGACAGTACAATTCACCTGCTTCTTTTTGTTATGAAATAAGTTATCTCCACAACCTAGTGACTGTTTGGACATGGAGAAAAATTTAGTTCCAAAAATTTTTAGTATGCTCCCATTCAGAAATTAAATTTGCACTTACATGCTAGACATACTGATGGTAATCTACAACTGCATAACCCACATTAATGTACTGTGCAGTATTTGTTTAACCCAACATTTTCATTTGCTTAATAAAAATCTGTTACAGTGAAAGATATGTAGGGGACTGCTTTACATTAATAATGATGTTGAACCCTCATTTAATCTGTTAAAGAAATAATTGTTAAGTATATATATAGTGTGTAGAGATAAAGGTATGAAGACTGGCGATTCTGCATTGACATATTTGGTGTACCTATAATTTTATATAAGTGGGGGGAAAGTATGTTTAAATTTGGTGGAAAAATCACTAAACAAGTATTGTCATATTTAAAAAATTGTTGCAAAATGTTCAGTTATATTTTGTGCAGATGTCTCAATAACTAGTAGGTCTTGCCATAAGTTCTGTTATAAGTACAATGTGCCCTAGAAGGAAAATTAAACAAAAAAATCCACTTTTCGAGCCAAATAACTTATTTGGAATAATTTTAGGTTTTCACTTACAATAAGGTCACTCAAAATGGCCGCCCTATGCCTCGGGGCAAGCCTTGAGACTCTCCGGCCACTCTACTGTCGCCGCACGCTCCGTCTCCAGGGGTGTCTGTGCCGCTACCTTCGCGAGGGATCTCCTCAGGCCCTCCAGGCTGTAGTGATGCTTTCGGCATGCTGTGTCCTCCAAAACGGCCCACAGTTTATTGTCCAGGGTTTTGAGGTCTGCACTGCCCGAAAGCCAATTCATGGCACTGATGAACGCCAGAGGTTCCTACGCAGCCACTCCTGAGTTGTCTTGGCCTTTTGGGCAGGAACTGAGTCCTGCTTGAAGACCCACCCCTGACCACTGAAGAAGGTCATGTTAAAATGTTTCACAATTCCTTGTAGCATGTCCTCTTGATACACTCGGACACCAGTTTCACCCCTTTCTTGCAAAAATGAAGATGTTGTAACAGAACTATGGCAAGACCTAGTATAAATCTGCCAGCTATTAATGCCATTTCAGTAGAATTCAGGCATTGTAGGATGTAATTGTTTCATGTCATTTGGCTATGCGAATTAAACGTATGATTATCAAACTGCATGATCTAGGGGTTTAAGGGCAGGTTGGTAAACATGTAACTGTGATTAAAATTTGATATAGTAAAAACATTTGCTTAGCAGCTTCATCATGTGAATTCTGTAGTGTCACAGCTCTGTGTCTCTATACCTTGAACATAGTTAAAGAAAATTAGTGTCAGCTAGCTCATGCTGTTTTGTATTACTTTATGGATATGTATTGTATATAGTAGGTGCAAAAACGTCTAGCAGTAAGAAAACATACTGTCTGTTTATATCCTTGTATATCTGAAAATGTTCAGCCTGGAGTGATGACGAACAAAACAAGAAAGTTGGCATTTTTGTGTATTCTTTATATTTGTAACTTAAAAACCCAAGGATGCCAACTTTATTCCAAGAAAATTGCTCAAGGTTGAATTTTTTTTTTTTTTTCTCCAGAATTTTGGGGGTGAAGGGTATTGGTGGAGGTTGGTGTGTCCACACATTTACACTAACAACACAGAATGTTCATTCTGTCTAGTAACTCAGGGGGTTAATGGAACAAGTACTATCGTAGCATATTGATTGATTCGTTTCATTGTAATGAAGCCTATATTCTGTAACTGGGGCAAAGTATGAGCGATAATGTCACACTGTTAGCACCCTACTTAAGATCGTAAATAATGAGCTTGAAAGTGTACTTGTATGTTACATGTAGCATTTTAAATTTGTGTATGTCTTGTAAATGATTGAAAACAATGAGAAATTACCATGTAAGAAAGTTGTTTGGAAAATCAGATATGAAAACTATATTAATATATTGCCCACAAAAGGCAGTTTGTCGTAACCCACGCAACTATTCAAACCGAAATTCCCACGTCAGTAGACAGTTGGGTTACAAACACACATGCTGTTAAAATTTTGTGTCCACAAAGAAATTGCTTGCCCCTATTTTTTTGTAAAAACATAACATTCTTATATTTTTCTGTTTTCTGTAAAACATTTTATTGGTGGGTTACGACAAATTGCTGTTTCTTGAGCATTATACATTCTTTAAATTAAGCCTAAGAACTACTTAAATTTTTTATATATTCTGTCAAGCTGAGTGAAGTAAGTAGCATCTATTCATAGGTGTGCACAATGCAAGTTTTATGGTTCTCATAGTGGAGAAAGTTTGAATCTTCAGTTTTCGTTCAGTCTATAAATATTTCATGGGTTAAAAAACTTATCAGCTGTACAACATTTAACAGAAGATATGAAAGTAGCTTTGTTAAAGTTGACTTCATTATTATTGTTATTAAGCAGGGATCTAGAGTGTTGACATTAACATGATTATCTTCATGGTAAGTCATTAAGAACAATTTATTGAGACTAAAGAATGAAATTTGGAACTACAGTCAAGTGCTCATATCAGATTGCCCCTCACTGAGCATCTCTTAAAGTCTGTGAAAAGAAATCCTGTTTTTTACGCTATTTGGATTTATTTCCACCCTCAATATACTCTCAGCTTCGATATACCACCACCGAATTTCAGTGGACCAACAGTGGCAATATGCTGGGCTTAGAACATACTAGAAAAATTATAAAATTTGGTCAACTGGTTATTGCAATAACAGTATTTATCCCATCATATGTTTTTAGGGGCTGTTCATTGCAGAAATAAAATTTTAATTCAGTAAATATTAACAGAAGAGAAAGTTACGCTGATCATAATTAAGAAGCAGGACATCAGCAACTTCAGTGGTGAAATTATAAATAGGACATTGTAGATAGTTTCAATGAAAGATACACAAATCTTTGTGCAGTGAGTGTTGTGCCAATTTGTACTTAATATTTCCTTACTCTTCTCTTGAATTTAATAATAAACATTGTTTATTATTAACAATTTTCTGGGTAATCCCTTAATATTGATTATGTAGAATCTTGAGTGCCCTATGTCTGTAGACTTAAGAAATATTTAAAAATTTTAATTTTTTGTGTGTCTTGAGTGTTTGGAGGGTGCTGGAAACTGTAACACTTCCGAAGGGACGTAATTTGTAACTGTAATGCCTTCCATTGGAGCTTTTCCCTCAGTAAAAGTTGGTAGCTTACGCCCTTCGTTCCTACTTGAGTCGGCATTTAGAGGTCAGTTTTTTTTTCCCCTCTGTGAATTATATCTGCACTATGTGCATGTGAATGAATATTTTGGATATCTTCTTCAGTGTACACAATAACATGCATGTTTGTATCTTTCAGCAAGCCACAGTGTGGCCATTTGTAATTATAACATAAATATTTGGTTTTTGCTTTAAATAAAAAGATTTCAAGCATTGTGATATCTGAAACATAAAGTAAGCCTTTATGTATCATTGTATATTAATTATGTGATGTTTGAATTTTTACATAAAATGAAGGATAAAATTATTTACACCACATCAGCAAAACTTCAAAATCAGTTTGCAGCTTGTGGTTTGAAAGCTTCCAGGATGAATTTGTGTATCAAGACATATATATATATATATATATATGTCTACGAAGAGGATGGTAAACTTCAGGAATGACTTTTAGTGTCAAATGATGTACCCATTTGCAAGACATAAAGCTTTCAGCAGATGTGTGTTTACAATAGTGAATAATGGCTAGTTAAATTTTAATTTTTACATACCAAGTGATTAAAGGGGGTGTTTCTTTTCTACACTGTAAATTTAAATGCAGCTGTTCATATGGTCATTAAAATGTTACTCGAAGCCTGAAATAAGTGATATTGGTGGATTTAAAGTATTGTATTTTGTGTAGTAGTGATAAAAATAAATATATAATTTCAAATACTTTTATTTTATTCATATTTTGTTTGAAATTAACATTTAAATGATACAAGAATTTAGATGATCTTGTATTTACTTAATCTTTTTCGTTCCACTGTGTTGTTCTACTTCTAGAAGCTGTGATTGTGTAATTGGTACAGGCTACAGTCTTGAGAACCAAGGAATCATCATTAAATCCTAGGCACAAGCAAGATATTCATCCCTTTTCCAAAGCATCCAGACTGGCTTTGGAGCCCACACAGACTTCTACTCATTTGTTACGAGGGGTCCTTTCCCTGAAGCACACAGTTGATCACTCATTTCCATCTAGTGCAGAGGTTAGGAATGTTTGCATCTAGAGCTCCATTACCTCGTATATCATCAGGGTGTTCACAGGGCAACTTTACTTTCCCTTTTCATTCTATTCTTATTCCATTTATCCTCCCATACCCATCTATGTCCCCTCCTCCTACTTTCAGCCCCATATCTGCCCTAAGTTTTTTTTTTAATCCAATGCCCCACATGTCCTTGACGGACTTCGTGGTCTTCCCTCCTGGGCATGGCAGAAATGTAACCGACTTCTGAGGTTGGGACGCCCATGAGGCACGGTTACGTTGTCCCGATGATGTGAGTGGTGATATAGGAGGATGTAGTGCCAGGAGGGCCCTTAAACCTAAATTCTACTAACCTAC
>Ga0123357_10012532_pt1 | contig 10943 bp, 6 predicted proteins | sample TergutEmb28metaG_FD_89873 | JGI IMG/M metagenome (GOLD analysis project Ga0123357, IMG submission 89873) | Embiratermes neotenicus P4 segment gut microbial communities from Petit-Saut dam, French Guiana - Emb289 P4 | ecosystem: Host-associated > Arthropoda: Insects > Digestive system > Gut ... | reverse complement strand
GTCAGGCTTTTGTCAGAAGTCCTCCGCTTGCGGGAATGTGCTGACAACAAGGGACGTCACCTCACAGACACTATATTCAGGAAGTGAATATTGTAATTAAAATGCTTTGAGATAAAGATAATTTTAGAAATAAATTCACGTAAAAAGATAGTATACTTTTCATTTTATTGTAACTTTAAAATCATCAGGTTTTTCTGCCGGATCCTGTATAAAAATGCACAAATGTATTTTAGCGTGTACTTGAACTCCTGTACAAAGGGTACCGGGCCTTCCTGGTGTTAAAGCGGCTGGAGCGTGGTGCTGGACACCTACCTGTTTCTAGTGCAGGGTTGCGAATGTGTTGGAACTATACCTCGTCCTCCGCTCCGTGCATGCATAAGCATGTTGTGCAGTGACATTTGTTTTACGTGTAAAAGGGTAGAGATTCACCACGTTGGTGTAATGCTAATCAGGTACTTCAACTGCCAGGCAGGTCGCTCTTAAATGTAAACTTTTTGATAGCGCTAATGTCTGAATTATTTTCCTCTTTTAATATAGTCCTCTAATCAAGTATGACTTTGATGCATATTTTAAACATGCTATATGCTTAATTTCTCTTTTAGTGTCTGTAATAACGGTTAGCAGTGGATTTTAAATATTGATGGTTTATTTATTCAGAACACAGTTTTGCCTCTTCGTTTACTTTTAGTTCCCATGATTTCAGTCATGATGTGTTTATTAAAAAAAAACAGGGAGTCACTTTTAAAATACTCCTATTTATCTGTTTTATGCTATTTGTAATGAAGAAGCACACTTCTTTTTAAAACACTGAAAATACAGAGTGAAAAACAGACTTGAAAAGCCATGATGAATTTTCTAGTTTGTTTCTCTTTCTGTGCTTTCTTTTACATGAGGAGAAGGGGTACCGTGTTCGGTGTGTTGACTAGGCTATGTACTTGCTATTCCACTTGCTTGGCTTGCACAGGGACAGCTTTATACCAAATCTTGATTCTTTGCCGAAGCACTCAACAAGTCTTTATCGCCTTTCCCCACAAATTATTGTGCTTCAACGTGCAGAGGTCTTTAAGTAGTATGTTATAAGAGTTTCGCCGTAGACTGCGCCGAGCCCTTGCGGCAACTTCTTCACCACGTTTGTCTTGCGTGTAGCCTGTTATCCGGTATTGGCTGTTGCGGTTACTGATTTCCCAAGGGACTCTCCGTGACTTGGAGCAGCCTCACCACTGTTACGTCGGCATGGCAACCATTGTTACATGTCCACAGGGCTGGCACTCCCATATAACACAAGTAATAGTGTTTGTATTGATTTATGGTTTGTTTAACGACGCTGAGATTAGCTCAGGCTATATGACCTCGAGCAGTGATGAATTGTAAGCTTTCGTAAGGGAATGGTTAGGCCTACTTTAGGGTAATATCCTATCATTTACCTGGAGGGACTGAGGATATACTCTGTTTATGTGTGATTTATGTAAGTGTTTAAAGAAGATCTGTAACTAGTTTTCCTACGTATTTTAATATTTAAGTACTCTGCATTTGGTGCACACTGTGTATGTATATCATTGTTGTGACTCTCACAATATACAACGATTACGTCCCTAAACGGCATTGACCTGTTGATCTTTACAACGGATACGCAGTACGTTTTCTGTAAAGAATTAACTTAAGTTTTAAGTGTTATTAAGAGAACTCAGCATCTTGAAGTGTTTATCCCTTGCTAATAGTGTCTTAGACCATGCATCGTCAGCGTCGAATGATAGGATTGTTAATAAATAATATATGGGAAGTAACGTGGAAAACAGCGGGAATGACCCAATTTTAGGCACTACTTCTACATTACCGATCCCTGTGGCCTTACGGTCTAAGGCGTGGATCCTCGGCCGATCGCTTGCTGGGATATGCGTCTCAGGTCTCTTCTTGTGAGTGCTGCGTGTTGTCAAGTAGAGGTCTCTGCGTCGAGCTGATCACTCACCCAGAAGAGTCCTATCGAGTGTGGTGTGTCTGAGTGTGATCAAGGAACCTCATAGAGAAGGTTTAGGCACGCTAGAGCTGTCGAGCCACGAAAAAAAGAATTCCACATGTTGCTTGGATGGACAGAGGAAACCACAAAAATGGTAGCTGGTCTGCGCAACAGACCATTTAGCAGGCACTTCCTAAATGCGAAGCAGGAATTGTGCACTATCAGAGTGAGGAAGCAACGAAGATATTCAGTCACGGTAATTTTGCTGCGTGTAGAGAATTGAATCTCGAATGGGTCGCATTCCAGACTTTGTACTCTGTTGTTTGCTCCTCGCTGTGTCACACTCGTGATGTTAGCGTGGAAATGAACATGTTATTACAGTGGCTCCAGCACCAGTAGCCTTTCGGCAAACAACAAGAAGAGCTCAGTAAAGTGAACGCTTTCTGTGTTTACACACCGACCAACACAGTGTTGTAATTACTTTTTGAGCTGACCCCTCTTCTCTGTGCAAAGCAGATAATGGCCCCAAAACAGAAATGTAACAAAATATTTATCACGCCGTTATGGGAGTTTTATAAAACAATTGGATAGTTAAGTCAATAAGGAATCCGCTAGTTTTACTAGGTAATCATTTGTATTTGCCTCTTGTGAACACACTACAGACTGCTTCAATAACACCATGGTGTTATTCGCCGTTACTCATTTGACCTTACAAGGAGTCAGCTGCATGGTCTCATATTAACATAATCTGAATCTAGGCATACGCGACTGGTCGAAGTTGAATGCATTCTCACCGCATTGAATCTTTCGAGCACAAAACAAAGTGAAATTCCTTTTCCTTTCAGTACCCTTCCATATCCGAAAGAACATTGCATTTTTTAAGGTTCCCAGTTTTCTTCCGCTTGTCCTTCTAATGAGAGTAACATTAAGATGGAAATGGTTGTGAAGCGTCAGTGGAATATTATGATCAAAGGAAGACCGTTGTACTCATGAACAAACCTGCCCCAGTTCCACGTTGTCCACCACATATATCATATACAAACTGGCCCAGGTTAGAACTAGGGCTTTTACGGTGAAATGGCAGCGGCGAACCACCTAAGTCATTGTGTGATCATTTAACTCTAAAATTAATATCTATACTGCTGCGAGTTTTGAAATGTGGTGCTGGAGAAGGATGCAGGGGATCAGTTGGATCGATCCTGCGAAAAATGAAGAATATTACTTGGAATCAATGATGAAAGAACATCTTACATACAATAAAACGGGGGAAGGCTAAATGGGTTGGTCACATCTTTCGTAGATACTGCCTTATAAAACACGTTATTGAAGGAAAGATAGAAGGAAAATGGAAGGGGCGTGACAAAGGAGCACAAGACGCAAGGAGCACTGGGTGATCTGACGCAAAAAGGAGATATTGTAACTTGAACGAAGCAGCACTAGATCAGACTCTAGGGAGAACTCGCTTTGGAAGAGGATATGGACAGGTTGCAAGACAGAGCACGCAATGAATGTCAGTAATATTTAGAAATTGGATTCTTAACTCACAATAGACACTTTATTGGCTTACACTCTCCGTTATAAAAACCATTGGCTTAATGCCTCAGGGAAGTAATGGCCGCGTATTTTGATGATCAAATAAATAAACTATGATCAAAGTGAAGTCAGGTACTATATACGCTTTCAGTGAACAATTACAGCACAGCTTTCCCCGAGCAACGCACGTGTTCATGTCGGCATGGAAAGAATTTTTTCATTTTTACCACGAGTGGCGTTGCATTCTTCTTGTATTAATATTTCTTTTTTACATCTAAGGTGAAGTTCAAAATGCTTTACCTAGTTGTGCCTTGTTTTGGGGCGGCATTTGTCACTGGGTGGGGAAATGGACCGAAGTCAGCTGAATGCTTTCTTCAGTGCTTCTCTTGCGCGAGCCCTCACCATTTCTCAAACTTTGTGTTTTATTGACTTGTTTTGTCACTTTATATTTGTTAGGAATTTTTAATTTTATTAAGGTTTTACTTTATAACCCATTAATTGCGCTTTATCTTTGCTTAAGGCGGAACCCGCTCACAGAATCTACAAATCTGCTCATAGAGTGTGCATTAACAAACAGTCTTATACAGAGCGTTCTTTATATCGAGAAACCATTTGCCTTGGAGCAGGCAAACTCGTTGCTGCAGAGCGACTGTTGACGCCTCCCGTTTCGCAAGGGCTCAGTCCTGTTCATCCTCTCCTAAAGAAACTTCGTACAAAGTCTCACTTGGGGCGCATATGTGTGGTGGGCTTATCTCTTTGAAACTCAGTGGAAAGTATGTGTACCACCCACTTTAGTGTACAGCAAGACGGGAAATGTACGTATAACGTAACACTGAGGCGCGTTCGTGCAAATCTTGTCGCAGTGTAAAAGCAAGAAGTGTTGCATATTATGAATATGTTTGTAAACTTAGGTATCCAAAATGCAGTGCACATGCACCATATTGTAATCTGTAGCCTGTCGTCCGGTTCTACCATATTTTTCCACATATTTTATAAAAGACAAGATTTTCGAAAAAAAAAAAGTTACTGAATACAAAATGCCTGTTTCGATTTTCTCTACAACTCTTGTCTGAAACACTTTTCGTACTAAGGAGAATTGAGCGAAATGTGATCAAAAATGTATATCGGTCTTCATGTACAGCACCCGATATTTTTTTAGATTTGAATAAAACTTGAATTTTCTAGACAGATTTTCGAAAAACACTCAAATACCAAATTTCATGAAAATTGATCTAGTGGGAACCAAGTTGTTCCATGCGGACGGACAGACGGACATGAGGAAGTTAATAGTCGAGTTCCGCAACTTTGTGATCGGACCTAAAATTCTAAATTCTACCCACATAATATTTTCATTGTGAGCAGCATTTGTTTCAATACACAGTATTAACCGGTTGTAGTGGAGATACTGTGTTTACTGTGAGGTAGGAACTGAATTTTGTGTACTCTTCAGATAAACTTCTAGCTTTATATTGACGGATTTTTACAAAATTTCATATGCAGCCATGACATCCAATGTCACTCTCAGACGTAACTTTCAATCATCGAGAGTAACAAAGTGGCAGCAATGCGAACCTCTTTAGTAGCTCCCTGAAATTGTATCTCGGTCAGCCAATGTAGCCATCGTTTTATCTATTCTTCACCCCCATTTCAGAAACGAACTGAACATATCAGCAACTCGTGCCGACATTAATTAATATTACTTATCCCGAACGTAAACCGCCTCAATACACCCGGAGACAAACGTCCGTTTCCAGGCAACGCATCGTAGGTTTACTCTCTCATCGCTTTATAGTGGGAAATAATTAGTTTGCGTTGCGGAAAGTTGCGACCGGCACAAATATTTGTAGTATTGTTTGTCTGTGCTCACCATTGCAGCGTCCTAGTTTTGATGCAGACACGTCAGTGACAAGGTACTGTGAAATACTGTACCAGCATCCTCTTCTTCGGATTCTGCCAATCACAATTTGAAAGTGTGACTGCCAGAACTGATGATGCAGAATCCTGGAAGGAGATTTTATCTCGCACGTCAGTTTCCTGCCTGTCACAACCGAGATTTCTGCTGTTTCAGATATCACAGCTTACGTATGGAAACATGTAACACGACTACGGGGAGACCTAGATATTTGTCCTGCTTTGTACGGTTGACGGTACCTGATTCTGTAGTAACAGCGCTCAAGATTTTACTGAATAGTAATGGTGAACTGGAATCGTACCTAAATAGCAAATATACATGTGGAGACGCGGTTGTCTCTGTGCTTAATTGAGAACTACGTCTTGAAAGCTTAAGCCATGTCATATGAGGGAGTGGAGGTGTAACTCCTTATATTACTAACCTCGGCGCTAGATGGAAATGAGCAGTCGGCTTCATTTGCCGCCGATTTACCCCAGTTCGCTTTGAACCATAGAATTAAGCCATGGTTGATGAATGTGCTCTTGGAAAGTGGTCAGATCTTGTCGTGATAAAAGAATAATTGCTATGAAATTTAATTGCAGTTGTGTATATTATTATTATTATTATCATCATCATCATCATCATCACTGTAAATACTACTTCCTCGCTGCTACTATCGCGATACTGTTGTTGAACGTACTCCATTTTCTATTTAAAATGCAAGACGTTTCGCTTACGGGCTCTCTTTTCTTCTTCAGGTATGAAGGGGGGAAAGCCTGACAATGAAGACAGATTGAGCTAGTGGGCCCAAGAAACAAGGCTTTCCTTTCTTTATCACCTGAGGTTGGAGACAGGGTCAGTTGCCGAAACTTAGTGTTTTAGAATGTCGTATATTAATAGGACAGTGGATCAGGTCTAGGGGTAGTTCGTCCAAAAGGTTTGCAGGATTACATACCTCCCAGAAATTTTGAGAAAAATTACACCGTACTTAATATCTGAATACAATTTTTCGTCAGGAGATAAATTCTTGAAGAGAATATGAAAGAAATCACTTTAAATTGAAATATTCGCGACGGACTCTAATCGCAAACAGAATGGGATGTGACGTACCCAGACTTTGCGCGCTGGATTCAGAGGAGCTAGGGCGAATGGTGGAGACGCGGCGAGCTAGGTCGGTGGTTGGACTGCGGTCACTGCATTGCAGAGATCTTTTCAAAGAGGAGTTACTTTATCTGGTTACATTTTATAACGTTTCAAAGGCTGGAATTTTGATGACTATTTTTGCCTAGCTGTTTTCAAAGCCACATTTATGAAGGTTTCAATTTTAATTGCTGTAATTTTACAATAAACATGAACATGAACAATGTGAAGTAATTACACGTACAAGGTATCAATGTTTTGCATTTAACTTCCGCAGAGAAGACCTAGATTAAGAATTTGTGTCGCGCAGCATCTGGTTTAGTTATTTCTCAGTCATCATCAAGCAGAATACAAACTTGTGTGAGGAAATTCAAAACAGCTGACTACGCTAAACATAGGTAGGTGCATGGCTGTGCTGAAATAAACGCTCTGTTAGGCTTTTTCTTTAATCATTGAATAATCCTATCCCCAACCCTACCAAGAGGAAGTCTCATGAGCAGCCACTGATCAAGCTTATTTGGAGTGCCATAGTAATTATTTTAAAAGGCACTTACTCTAGAGATACGGTCATTTGCCTTATGTTCACAACATTTGTCACCTAATAGACAAATTTCGATTTTATATCCATACACATCACATCGTATTCCTTTCTCTTGAATAAAAATCACCAGATCTTGTATTCCTACATATAACAAGCGTTTTACATATAAGAAAGGCTTCTGGAGGGTAACTTGTGCAAGATTACATTGAAATCTCATGACTTAAGGCTGAATAAATGTCCGTGTTTCTATATATTTAGTGTCGGATTGTTAGGGGTAGAGTTATTTTTAATTCAGGTTTTCATAACAGTGACGTTTACGACACCATGTATTTTGGTAGATGTTACAAGCGTTTCAGAGGAATATACTAGCTTCATCTTCATGTTTGAGTGCGGTTAAAGTTGGACAGATATATGTAGATTGTCAGAAGTGCGGGATTTGAATCGATTTCAAATATGTACACATATTATGCGTTTGTTTCAACTGTTACTGTGGTTGTTATATTGAACATATTTTCACGTGACCATGTAATATCTCCAACTAAATTTATGGCTACGCATCGTCAGTCTTTAATTCTGTAAGCTCCTTTTGTCCCATTGTGTGCAGAGAACTCGATGGAAGAACTAAATACAGGAATTAAACCTTAAGCTATCCCTCTGAAAGACCAGAAAATCGAGTTATAGAACAATTCAATGTGAAACTTCCGAGAGGTTATTTCGTTGCCATAGTGACTGCCCTTGTCTCCTGACCACAGACTGTGTTAGTTGAAAGGTATAGTTGTGTACGCATAACGATATTCCTCTTCCTGCCACCGTCTTTGTAGCAAAAAATTGTGTTCCACTCTTAACGAAGGTAACCCAGCAGGATTATTAAAAGGTGAAGCCTACACTTTTAGTTCATTTTTGGATGACATAGAGCGATCATGGTCACGGCTTTGATTGAAATCTTCAACAAATTTCACGCAAAACACCGATGGTTCAAAGTGTATCGCTTTTCTGAAAATATCAACCATTTTTAAGCCATTAAGTTTTTTCAGATGTCATGATAGGTCATGGGGAAGGACAATTAAGTCCATATATAGAAGCCTAATTTCAACACTAAATGGCTAGCAGGTGAATATTAGTGTGTACGTAGTTATATTTTGAGTTATTTGCCTTCCCACTCTCCCAAATAGTCTGTAGTTACCGCAAATAATGGTGTTAAGAGAAATGTGGATTAGGAAAGAAGAGCATTGTTATTCCCAAATATCCAGTTAAAGAGTATTTACGTAACACGTACTGACCGGCGTCAGGTGTCGAACCTATTATATCCTAGTGTATGTTAACCACTAATTCGTCGCCTAGACCCATACATTTTACTTATTTTTTTAAACAAATTATTACACATCCTATACAAATGTTGCCCTCTTGGTTACACAACGGTGGTGGATACAGCTGTGACAATAAACATAGCAAACAAGTAAATGTGAACAGGAAAACAGTTGAAACTAGTTGATATGCGTTTATGATTGTGGCAGCTCAACATATCTACGTTTCTTTCAATTAGAATGCAAATCAGATAACAATTTGTTTAGTAGATCTAGAAACTGCCGCTGAGGATTTGCTGAGTTTGTCTTTTGGACAGATCATTACCCGGGGAATTCGGTTATACAGAAATATGCCTTTTCATTTATGAACTACATTCCAATATTACTTCATCTTTTTTCCTGCCTACCTAAATACTATGTGACAATTTACATGAATTCATTTCCTCAACACATGCGCAACTTTACCGCCCCCCCCCCCAAATAACACAACATTTCAAGACCTTACATGGAGGATCTGTAGTTACTACTTCCGTGTCAGAACTTCGCATCAGCGCCATGTTGTGGGTATCGTTAAGGGACGAAAGTATGCTGTGTTCCACAGAGATTTTCGTGGAAATCGACCTGTTTATTTAAGGGTTTCTGTAGGCGGTCGGACACAGAATGTGCCCTCGACGGCTGCATCCTAGCAACGGGCGACAGATCGCAAAGTGGCGCTGATTGTTTCCTTTGTCACGCGGCCACATGTTTTGCTGCTGGTAGCGTCAAACGTTTATACAATTATACCTCAACACGTGAATTCAATAAACAACTCGCAGCTGTTGTTTGCCACAGGTATGCCGCTGAAATAAGCTGTCACACGCAGGAGACTACACGACTAGGCTTATTTCCACCCCAGTCTCTCGTAAGGCAGATTTCAGCTACTATTTGCTGGAAACCATTTTACCTACAGCTATATAACCGGCGTTTTAGGTTAACTTGCTCATCTTATGAGGAAACATCCGCATAGCATGTCTTGTCGTGTCCATCAGCATATCTGTTTTTCTGTCTTTGACCGATCATTTTAATCAATTTGACAGCTGTGTCTGAAAATTGCCGTGGGCGTCGTGTGAAACTTGTTATGTCAAGAGATCTGCGCTCTTCTGGGATGTTACACAGCGTGTAATGGTAATTCGTTCCCGGCGTTTCGGAGTTCCGAAACGCCGGTAACGAATTACCACTACAAGTTGCATTATATCTCAGAATAATGCAGATCTCATCTACTTAGCGGCGGAAGCATGAAATCACGCAAATTATGTGAAGTCTGAGATCGTGCGAAATTTATTATCTGCTGTCGCTTTATGGCAGTGACTGCTAATGTGTTTCAGAGAAGCTGAAGTACCCTTCTTCGACCTGGGTTCGGTTGGTTTTATTGTTGCTATCAAGATGTATAGTAACTGAAACATTTAATAAAGAATAACAACCTTCATGTTCAGGAATTGAAATAATTTGAAATGCGTGTTCTAGTTGTACCCAAGACCTCTGCCGCAGTACCTGCAGAGTTTTGACGTAAGTGGATACCGTACGTACTGGTAAGGATAGAGAGAAGTGTCGTAACAACATTCGGTGTCTTTTTTTGTTACGGCGGCGGTAAGAAACGGGAAGTGACAGTGAGGTTTTGCATGTATTACATCACATCTTTTTGGCTTATGTATTTGACGTGATATGATATGATATGATATGACATGATATATTTATTTAATGAAATTGAATTTCCATCTGGTGGCAGTGGTCCGCAAACTTAGGAGAGAGAGAGAGCAAAAAAAAAAATAGAAAAATTCCTTTCTAAAGGAAATATTTGCCCTTTTTTTTCGTTTAACAGTTGTATTACTACACTGGCAAAGAAGTGAACATCTTAATTTGGGCTGGTCCCGTATAGAACGCATGAGATAAAAGATTAGAAACTTTTACGAGGAAAAGTGTTACGACGCGGAGAATTGTAACACCGGTAGGCAATAATCGTGCACCGAAATACATTTTAGACAGAAGATTTATGAGAATTTTGAGTTTATGACGAGGCGTTAGATGATATATGAGAATCTAGAGTGTGGGAGTGGTCGTCTGTTGTGTGTACGGTTTTATGTGACAGTGATGCTACATAGCCGGCAAACAGGATCAAAAGATTAACACGAGTTTATAATGCAGCCTGGAGCGGTAGGCAGCCCGTCTCACAGCTGCATGTGTTAGTATGTTTCATGAAGCAGAATACGTTCTGTTTCTTCATACATGAAGTGAGCGAAAGCTGTCTGTCAAATAGTTTACGTAAACACACTTAAGTTCTTTGTGGACTGCACTGTTGTGTTGTGAACTTATGTTACCTGGAGGCAATTTTTAGAGTTTGTAATGATAGAATGTGAAGTGGCGAACCGCACAGGAAGCGTCTGCATACACGATAATACAGCAGGGAGCTAACACTATTCACATGTTAGAAGTCTTCTTTCGTGTAGTACGTTGGGGGGGGGGGGGGTTTACGGGAATTTTTGGGGCTGCGCACCCCTAAGGTGTGGGGGGGGAAAAGGTCCCTGGGACGCCCCCCCCCCCTCC
>Ga0123357_10012531_pt1 | contig 10944 bp, 6 predicted proteins | sample TergutEmb28metaG_FD_89873 | JGI IMG/M metagenome (GOLD analysis project Ga0123357, IMG submission 89873) | Embiratermes neotenicus P4 segment gut microbial communities from Petit-Saut dam, French Guiana - Emb289 P4 | ecosystem: Host-associated > Arthropoda: Insects > Digestive system > Gut ... | reverse complement strand
GTTGAGACAGTGTCAATAATCAACATCCACTATTGACAATAAATCATCTATATTGTTGCATCTTGTTGGTTTTCTTTCCTCACGCTTTACTCACGATGCACGGTCACAGGAACATAAAGCTCTTTAAGAAACGTTTAGTTTCATACTCCCATGTAATCCTGTCTTCCAGATGTTGTCTTTCTTGTAGGTTCTCCATCCACATTTTTATGTGCATTTTCCTCCCCCTCCATACGCTCCTTTAAGACACTTAACTGCAACCATAACAGAAACCAGATTCCAACGGATATTTAACAGGAAACCACAGAAATGCAATGTTACGGGACAAAAACGCTCATCAGTATACCGAAGTTACCAGTTGTTGCAGGACATCATGACTCCGGCTGTGTAACTTTCAGATCTCGTATTATGAAGTTAGGTGTTGAAGGGTTACTGCAGTTTGATTCAGAATTCCAAGTTACCCCACTCTTATAAACATATCTACATTTGGCAACTTGCTGCAGTCTAAATGAATCTAATTCGCTTGTATTGTTAGCACGGCACACCCTTCAGTGCTTTCTAAATATGCCTGTGGACAGTTCGTAGCGGCATTTGTTGTAATACGCTATACAATGCAAAGCCACAACAATACAGCTACTGTAGAATGCTGCAGTATGCATAGTGGCCCGTAGCGTCTCCAGGGATGTATAGCAGGAGATGGGAAGGTTTGCAATTAATTACCGCCCCTGACGATACGGCGCTAATTCCCGCCCTCAGCGTGACGGTGAATGTGAACCTCACTAAGCTGACCACATCTTTCCCTTAGGAGTTGTTCCCACTGACTCTTGTTTCTCAGGAACATACCTCTCGAAGGCTGCACCTGCTTCACTCGCATTACTGCTCATCTGCAGTCCCGGTCTGCAGGTAGCGGCCATTACATCGATGCACTGTTTACACTAATCGTACAACAAATTAATGAGTTTTGGCTTATTCACGTTGGTCGCTTAGATCTTTTGCCACATCTGCGATATTTGAGGTTTTCACAACGTTGGTGCTGAGAATGAAGGGCTTCTTTGTTGTTAAGCAGAGTACCATGGTTATTTATCCCCGACGTTTCGAAGAGACATTCCGCTTTTGTCTTCAAGGGTCAGGGAAATCAAGGTTTTAGAATTTACGTTCCTTCGAATCGTCCGCAGTGAAGCGTAACAACCCGGCAGACCTCAATCCTGTCACGTCACTGCTGTTTGTAGCTGCCTCGTTCGTTCTTCGGTTTCATTCCTACCACGACCCAGTCGTCCGATACGCTTCCTACTCAAAACAGCTTGAAACCGGTTTCAATGAAATGTGGTATTGATAATCTATATTGAAATGCGTAAAGTGGCTGTGGCTGGCCACCGCACTGAGTCTCACAGTTCATGACTGTCGGAGGCGTTTTTTTTTTTAAGGAGAAAAGCCGTCGAATTCAGAAGCTTGCCACTAATATGTGGGGGGCCTTGCACTTGTCGCAGTGTTTGTATGGTGTGTTGCTGGCTCACTTCGTAAGTGACTAACACAAGTAGCACATTCTCTTTAACATTGTCTGTCACTCCACATGTTTTGACAAACCTGCGATATTTTACGGGTGTCCCGGTTGCTAACAAAGAGGTAATAGACGTCTTGGGAAACCTGGGTGTAAGACGTTACAGACGTTATGGAAGACGGTGGCAAGCTCGTGTGATTACGGAAATGAACTTTTAGGATCCGCAAATGACGGTTATTTTTTGGCTGATGGACTTTTAACTTAAGAACTCTGCTTCATGGGGTTATTCAGTTATTAACTGAACATTGTGATGCAAAAGTTTGTGTCCCGTTTTCTTGAGATTCTCATGGAATGTCGGTTCTCGTTGTTTGAACAAATTCCTTTCGGTTTACTTCCAGCCAAAAGCTGAAACTCTGCAACTTACAGTTTAATGTGAAATCGTTTCCCCGTGAAGCCACATTTGCGCGTCTAGCACCAACTTTCGCTAACCCCACATAACCTGGACATGAGATGCTTCCAGTTAAGGTGGCTTTAGAATGGTATTCCTTTGCAGCTTGAGCTTCTGTTGGCACTCTGAACGCACCTTTCATTAATCCTATGTAGAGATTTATCTGCTGGTCAGACTGTTCAAGTATGCGTTGCCGAAATTCAAACTTTTAATCCACACGATAAAGTTCAAGGTAATTAGCATACATCGATGGATAGCTACGCTGCAGCGATAGCTACAGGACCGCAAGAATCCCATTGCTGGGTCGTGTGCATCAATTTCGCCTGGTCAGCCATTACACACATTAAGTCTCACTGAAGTGCCCTAATGCTTGCGAAAATACGCGTGGTGTTAGGGATAAGTAGGCTGAATCACTGAATATCAGTTGTGTGGGCAGTTCTGTGGACAAGAAGAAATAATTCTGGAAACCGGCGCAGTGATGTACTTAATTCAGTGTGGTTTCCGTGATTGTGTCACTGAGTGAAGTACGGTTCTGCTGTTAAGCCAACGTGTGTTTAGTTAGCGCGAATTGGCTATGACGCTATTGGTGAACAGGAGGACGCTGATGGAGTGACGCGAACTTTTGCATGTGCGTGTTGGCTACTAAGCGATGTCCTCCAAGAACTCAGCTGTCGCTTTGTTGACTGTAAATTGTGCTGTAATGACGTAGCTCATTTTAAAATGACTCATTCTAATAAGGAAACGTTTGTGTTGCTCGTGGCTTGGTTTGAACAGTACTGTTCTTATACCACTGTTGCATTGATTTCAGGCTTTCGCCGCACTTCTCTTTTGCAGTGATCTTGAACCTCTTTGGTACTCCTATCCTTTAAGCTTAACCAAAGTTACCCCTCCTGTTTTTTTGTTAGTAAACAAAAGGTAAATTGCGATTATTTGATCATACGTCTGTTCCTTTTTCTCAAATGGTCGCAAAGACGATATTATAGATCTGATTAACTCCATGGAGCATAGTTCTTGTTGAGAATCTAGTTGTTCCTTATCCAGTCAAGAACTTACCCGCCTTTTGTGAAACCCGAGGGTACATTGCCGCGCTCACAAGAACCAGCCACTAATCTATTCTAATTCCTATAATTCCAGTCCTCACCTTCCCATTCTGATGCTTAAGGTCCATTTTAATATTGTCCCCTCTACAACCCCTAGCTCTTCGAAGTTGTACCTTTCCTTCAAAACGCTGAATGCATTTGTCTTCTCTCCCACGCGTGCTACAAGCCCAGCGCATCTTATCATCCTTTATGTGATCCTTTTACTAATATTTGGCAAGGAGTACAACCATGAAGTTCCTCATGATGCGTTTTTTCTCCAGCCTCACTTTACTTCCACCTTCGTGGATACAAGTGATTTCCCTGTCACCCGGTGCTCGTAGATATTCGGTCCATGTTTTTCAGCTGATTTGAGAGACAAAAGTTTCACACCCGTTCGAAACAAAACGAAGAATGATAAATATATAGTGCAAAACATTTCGAACCAAAAGATAGGAAGCCTTCCGCCCTCCGCGAATTAAGTCACCTCTCATTTTCTTGGCGAACGCTGCATGTCGCTTCAGAATACTTGAACCTTGCCACATCTTCAGTGGATTTATTAGCTGTCTTCACTCCGTGACTTCGTACTACCTTCTGTTTCACAAGACGTGAATATGCATTTCGTTTTCTCAGTGTTTACTTATAGGCCAGCCTCCGTGTCAACGACTAATAAACTTTGGGCCAGTATATTTATACCACTAGCTACGAACCAGGAAATGACATGCTTATTCACTTTCAGTGTCCCTCGGTTTTTTTGCTCCTTCGTAGTGACATTCTGAGACAAAGTTTAAGGCACTGGCGTTGAAACATTTTATACCATTTTATACCATTCAGGATAGACAAATTGTATGCCTCGATAATAACTACACTTCTGTCACTTGTCTTATTTGTAGGTGCTTGAAAGAAACGAAGGACATTATTCAAAAATAAATATCCATTATTTCAAAACGAGCCCTGTCGTATGCCAAGAAACATTTTCAGAAAGTGTGAGGCTTGCATAGAAGGTGACTGGTTTCGCTTTCCAGTTGTAGTGTTAACTTCAGATACACTAAGCTCCGTTACTAATGGCCTAACATTATTAGCCCTTGTGCATTCAATAGATAAAAAAGTGATTATTCCATTTATTCAAAATACTGTGAGATTGTGCTAGTTCCTGACGATTCTTATCCTTTACTGTATCATTTCGAGGTTGGCAGCCATTCATAAATACATATGTGATTGTATGCAGGTCTTAATAAGCCGTATTCTGCGTTACCTATCCTCTTGTCTTTGTCTGTTTCTTCGGGCGTTTAGGTTGTTCTTTTACCCCACTGCTTTGTATTCCGGTGCGTAATTTGATAGTGCCTCTCATTTTGGCCACTTCTTACTGCAATTTTAAATTTCGCTGTCTATACTTTCAACGTGTTCTCTTCTTATGTGTGTTCCATTGGCATATCCCTTCAACCCAAACACTATTTCTGCCTACGATATACTTAAATTTTGTAGACCCAAATCGTCATATGTGATTGAGAACTGCGCAACGGTTGCCATTTGTAACAAGTAATGGTTTGGGGGTTACCACACTAAATCAATAACTTTGACCGTTCCTGATGATATTCCGAATAGAAACAAAAGCTCGAATGTGTATGTTAGTAGTCAACAACACACGCAGTTTTTAATGGATAAAGAATTGCTCGATTGATTTAGATATCAACAAACATTAGTGGCACATATTTGTTTATACCGCATTCCCGATTGGAATTCCTAATATTGTGGCAATACTATTTAATTCCACGAACTCGGTAATTAAATCCGGTAGAGTTTAATACAATAAGGTGGTAACTCTCATGACTGACCGAAACTGCAGCACATGTTCGGTTTGATGGCCGTTCTTGTCCGTACTCTAAGTCATATGCTTTCGGAACTGCATTATCCTTTGAAGTATTTCATTTTCCGACCGTGAACTAGTTTCGTCATAGTTGTGTTGTGACTTCACTCGGAAGGATACCGGATGCTACGTCCACATTGTTCCTTCAGAAGGTCATCGGGCCGTCCCTTTGTCAGCGCACTCCTGAGTACAAGTTTGATAACATTCAGATGACCAGGGAATTTCCTGCTTTCACGTAACCCAAGGTTTCATACAATTATTCTCAGAAGCCTGCCGTTTGTGGCACTTCGTGATGAAGTAGTTGTCTTTGGTGAGGGATTCTTATCCCTACGTGTAACCCACAATTTGAAAACCACGTTCTGTTCACAGCCTGCGACTGCTTCCTGAATTTCCAAGTCATGAAGCGGAGTGTCAACGTTTATATAAAATGCTTATAATCATATGGTGGTTAAACACCAAAACTTCACAAGAGGCCACACAGTATTTGTAAATGAAATGCGCAAATCTTAACACGGAGGTGCTACACTGTTTCAAGTTTGTAATTCTGACCCTCCGCTTCGTGGGTTATTTTTATTGCTTGCCGCCAATTTGCTCTGGTTCCGCTTGCAAAGAAGCAGACTTCAGGACATGCCTAGCTGCCGGGTGGACAAGGCTTCCTTCACGCTTTCAACTACAGCTTCATGAAGATTGGATCTCTCTGGGTTCTAAAACTAATCTACGAAATGTAGGGTACAGCTACAACAAATACCTGGCTTTACAGGCAATCAATGTAAGGTTCTCTTAAGTGATGACGTCATTTCCAGACTGTAGCGATCCGCTCAAATGCCTTTTTTTCCTCCGTACTGCTTCAAAACAGATAACAAGAAAAGCAATTCCGTTCGGATTCTTCTTCAGGACAGGGAAGCGGTCACACAAGCACTGCGCCCCCACACTGCTAGTTTCGGCCATTCGGGCGAAAGATGCGGATTTAGTGAAGGACCCAGGTTGTGTAGCTTGTATTATTGTTTGCTGTAGTTTCGACTGACTCTGATTTTGTCCGTTCAGGTAACTTTGTTAAAAGAGAAGAGAAGGAGGTTGGGTAATTTTAGCGACCGAAAACATTTCTTCTTCTCAAATATAAAACATTTCTTTAACCTGTAATAGAAAGAGATTGAATTGCCCACAGAAACCGCCAAGGTGTAGCGAAGAATACAAATCAGTGCCTATCAGCTCGATATGTAAGATCGTTTTAGAACCGGTGGAAACAGTAGAATCCCAACTGCTCAGCTTAAGGTCGTCTGAACTCAACTGTTTTCGAATACAAATTGCCTTAAAACATCGTGTGAGTTCACCGCACAAGCAGGAGACTCCGTCCCATTTGTCATACAATGAGCGTATACTTACCACGTATCTTGAATCTATTGGTGCAAGCATTCGGCGAGTCGATTGTTTTGTCTGCTTTGCTTCTGATCCGAGGAACTGATATGAGATGCGCAGGCTAACTTCTGTGGTTCTGTGAGAAGAAGGCAGAGACTGTAATATTCCAAAATAATTCTGAACACAGATCGACATGTTACTGGGCTTAAGACAGAAGACGTAACACAAAATGTTTAGCGAGGAGCTCCGTAAGTTTTGCTCTTTACCAAATATTATTACGAATCGTGGGGAATTTCATGGGAAGAACATATGTGCGCATGGGAAAGTTGAAAATGGGGTGGTTTTGTCGGAGAATCTGAAGGAAAGAGTTCACTTGGGGGAACTGCGTGTGGATGGTTTGGTGATTTTAATATGGATTTTAAGGAAACAGGATGTGAGGATGCGGAGTGAATTCAACTACCTCAGTACAGAGGCATGTTCTGGCGTCTTGTGAACTTGTATTGGCCAGGCGGTTTGCATTGATTCTTGTTCAGCTGGAATGTTAAGAGATTCTCCACGCATCTTGCTCTAATCAGTCAACTAGTTAGTTAATTAGTTAGTTATCTAGTCAGTCATACTTTGCAGTTTTCTGTTTATGTAAATACATATAATCTGGCTCGTGTATGTTGACACCAACTGTAACATTTGTGAATTGTTGTATTTGAGAGGTACAAGGTTCAAAACTGGACCGTGACACAGGCCTTGCTGTTATCGCAGTATAGGCCTGTGTCTGCCTGTGTCTGCTTGACAGTCCATCGTACATAATGCACACTTCTCGTTACGTAACCTCTGTGGAAGGGTATAACATACCAGACACGTCCGATAAACAGGTGGAAATCATATCTGAAACTTTAGAAGAGGAAGAGGGCGACGACTTAATCCGTTTTGTAAAGCGTTAAGGCGATTTGATGCAATAAGGTATTGTTAATGCTGACGTGACATGGTGAAAAAACATTTGCCAAAGTCACTGAATTATTAAGTACTCTGAAGAGCTCATCTGGAAAATACTCGACATGCATAGGGTCTTTTTCCTATCCTAAACCAGGGCTTTCTAACACTAACACTGCAGTTTTTTTTAGATACAGCTAACGTCACAACAACCAGCAGACATGTGAAGACAGCAGACATGATATATGGCACTGTGTAAATTTGTGGCCAGTTAGGTCTTGCTGCCTCTGTTATTAGGATGGTCGAATCTACCTTGAGGGTGGCCACAGTGATTTCCCTTACGTCACTCTACACAGTCATATCCCGTAAGACTGGAATCTTCTCAAGCACCGCTTCTAGAACCGCAGGTCTTGCCTCAAGAGCACCGACTGCAGACTAAGGATATTCAGTCCGCCAGGAAGGTGCCACGCTACCTGCAGTGCTCGCCCCCCACCCCCCAGTATGTTGGCAAGATGGATTGTGATTACGGAACTTCAGGCTGTTCCTAGGTGCGGAACTTTCTGAATGGAAGGAGTGTGCTGAGTTGTATACCGAACTCCCTACGTCTTGAGCGGGTATTTTTTGATGTTGTTTGATAAACGTGCCGAATTTGGGTGACAAGAGCGACTGTGTTGGACAGCACGACGTTTTTCTTGTGCAGTGTGCCAGATCCAGTTAAGGCAGCTTCTTGTGCTTATAATGTTAGTGGGTCGAGTTGAACGGAGCACGTCAGTTCTTATAGGCCTATTGTACGTAATAGAATCTGGACGAGAGGGTGCGCTTTTGGATTACCGTGTCCAGGTGTGGTGGTCTCTGATATATTCGCACTGACCATAACGAAGTCGCTTAGTTAAACTGTGTGGTGTATACCTCCATGTAACGGACTGTACTTACCCAGTTCTATAAACTTTTGAAGCTAGTGATAGCTAAGCTGTAACTTGGAGAAGATCTGAATTTGGTCATCCAGTATAGATACAGAGGCGTATAGTGTCTTGCTGGGGAAACCAGAGGGAAGGAGACCACTGGGGAGACCTAGGCGTAAATGAGTGGATAATACACATTTAATATGATTGTGAGAATAAATAGCGGTTTTTTGACGCGTTTTACCTGTTGGCCCTTTTAAGGGAAACGGACTATGTTCTGTTTGAGGTGCGAACTGAAGTTTTGTGTATGGTTGAGGGGAACTTACGCTGTCCCATTCCATACCTGGACAGGTCCTTGGGCCACAAGGATGTGGCTGTTCTCAGAATTTCTAGATATTCGGCACATGAAGGTGGCAAGGTCACCCCTATGCCCTGGCCGCCTTTACCCCCAGGAGATATCTCTTTTATTCATTAGTTTAGGTGGACTTAGGTCCTTGAAATTGTAATTTTGGCGCTGTTCTGTTATAATTTTTACTAGCGACGTTCGACACTGTATCACCACGACGCATATTGTCCAAAGTGACACGATCTAGAGCAGATTCGGTTCCATTTTATTTTGTTGTGACTATTCATGTCTCCAAAATTAAAAGAAAGCGGCATGTCACAAAACTGTCAGTTTCTCACGCTTTTCGACTGTCCCATATGCTAATTGAAGACTCATATGTTTTATCCACAAACTGGTCCGTGTTTTATTCCTGTGCCAAAAATAGGTTTCGCACCATAATTAACCTTTAAATCCTGGTCATTAGTTTACGTACTGCCAGGTTCGACGATAGAAACCAAGCAAGTTAATCACGCATTTTATTTATATGTCTCGAACTTTCTCGCAATAAACGGGGATTATCTCCCTGTACAGAAGGACAAGCGGGCGAAGCCCGGCAGCCGTCCAAACAGTAGTGCTCTGTCGGAAGTCCGGGAGCGTCGGATAGGAAAGTACTTTTCACGATTTAGTCTCCGGAAGGATAATCGGCCGCCAATTTCTTAGTGCCCCTTATTGTTTACTTGCTACTGTCCTTAGATTGGGACACGTGGTGGCGCAGTTGGTTGAGGCACTGCGCTACAAGCCGGAAGGTCGCGGGTTCGATTCCCGATGGTGTCATTGTAAATTTTCATTGACAACATTCCGGCCGCACTATGGTCCTGGGGTCGACTCAGCCTCTAACAGAAATGAGTACCAGGATACTTTCCTGGGGTAAAGGCGGCCGATGCGTAGGGCTGACAACCTTACCATCTTCATGTGCTGATTGTCTTGAAATCTGGGAGCCTCAAACTCCTGGAACCCTCAGGGCCTGTCCAGGCCTGTGATGGTATTGCTTTACCTTACTCTCCTTCGATTTTTAAACCTTCTCGTCTTTTTCGAAGCCCTTGTAGATTTTTATTATTTATTAGCCAAAATGCAACTGTATGAAGATTATAGAATACACAAGAGTGTGCTGAAGAAGCCTAAGGAGTGCGATCGTGTTATTTTATGACTGTATTTATGAGGTTCAGCGCCGCCTTCCCAAACCCCGCAGCATGAGGTTGAATATTGATGCCAATCGCACTATTCTTTGTGCAGTTGCTGTCTGCTCTTCACCATCATTTCCTGCATGTCATGGAAACTCTTCTCGGAATGACTCACGAACTAGTGCATGGAAATCGCCAAGGAAGACAAACAGCTCATTCATCTTTGTCAAGTCGTGTCGTCAGCCAGTACTAATCTCTGCTAGGTTCAGCCGCCGGAACGGGCTCCTCTGTCAGAGATGATAATATACAGCGTCCTTCACTTTTACGACTTTGCTTTGTTTGAAGTTTGAAATCACAGTTTGTTCTATTTTGGTTCCGGAATTGCTTCGGCGGGGGGGGGTGGGGGGACTTCAAATATTTCAGGTAGTCTGCTCGGTAAGGGCTTGGCAACGCCCTATCGGCCAAGTGCCGATTTTCTTCTATAATTTTTTTTTTTTGTTTCTTGTCATTTCTTTGCTGGCTGCGCAGAACAACGCCGCTCGCTGTCTTCATTTGTATTTGGAGGGTCCTGGGTTTGAATTCTGCCTAACGGACCCGCTGGGCCGTTCAAATATTTTCTTCGTCAGTCGTAGGATTTTTTATAACTGTTCGCAGTGGCGAACCCAGAAATATTTTTTCGAGGGAGGGGGTGTTCAACAAATTCGGTTGAGGACAGTGGACAGAGAGAATGGGGATCTGGGGGCGGTAGCCCCCTAGTTAGGGGTTCTGGGGGCAGCTGTAATTTGGTACAAGAAATTTCATTTCATGCAGTAAAATTTTCTTAACTTTTGGTAATTTAAGACTATTTATGATGACAACCAATTTATTTGTCATTGCTAATGTAAAACAATTGCGAACCGACGGGAGTTTTAGAATTTTACTGCCTTTTTTCCGTACATATTGGGGTGTTGGCGTCCTAAATTCAGCACTTTTTAGCGGTTTACACAATCGGGTTGAGTTTGGCACGATTTTGGAGGGCCTCCGGAATTTCGGGGAGGGAGGGTTTGAACCACCCAACCCCCCCACCCCCACCCCCCTCGGTACGCCACTGATTCTTCGTAACTTAAATAGACGGTGTCTGCTTCCTTCCCTACAGAATGCGTACTTCGTACGCAGGTGCGGTGACGTGATAAAGTGTAACCCTACCGTTCAGGTATATACTGTATATACAGTATATACTGTATTACTTGTGCAGATGAAACGCCAAGATTCTAAGCTCGTCGCTCTTATGGGACGTTACGCAGCATAGATTGGCACTTAGTTACTGGCGTTTCGGGAGAACCTGTCCGTTACATATTCAAGGGTCAAATGGTGCAGGAAGAAGGCCC
>Ga0123357_10012530_pt1 | contig 10944 bp, 5 predicted proteins | sample TergutEmb28metaG_FD_89873 | JGI IMG/M metagenome (GOLD analysis project Ga0123357, IMG submission 89873) | Embiratermes neotenicus P4 segment gut microbial communities from Petit-Saut dam, French Guiana - Emb289 P4 | ecosystem: Host-associated > Arthropoda: Insects > Digestive system > Gut ... | reverse complement strand
TGTTGTAGATATTATGTTTACCTTTATTGGCAACAATGCATTGACTTCTTCTGGGTTTAATGCACCTTCCAAATTGCTACCCTTCACATCAATGGCATTGGGCTGAATAAGTTTATTTGTATTATCCGCAGCATCTTTTGCTTGTATAAAGTTTCCAAACACACACAAATTGAACCACATATTCTCTTCTGCATTTGCACTGTTGCCGTACTCAACAACTATACTATCCAAAAGTGGCTTGTTCTCAGGTTGGAACAAAGCATCCTTGACTACTTGGGCAATGCTGACCCCCGATACTTCTCCAAAATCCATTTCGCTAAATTTGGTCCAATTGAATATGAAGTTTCTATCCCCTTCAAATGTGAGTTTTGCACCATAGGCGGAATCACCCGCCCACGGAAGCACGGTCGAGGTTACCGTGTTGTTTGGCATACCAAATGTGGGCATACGGCTTTCCGACATCACATTGTTCTTAAAGGTAGCAAAACACCTAAACTCTTTTTCAATATTGCCATCCGTATTACCCCTTGCCCAATTGCTACCCATCCAAACACTATGGTCTCCTGATTGTCTCACAATACTACTTTCTACCAAGATAGGTGCTTGCTCATTGGCTGCACCAGAGATGGTCAACAGTCTAAACCCACGCTCAATGATACTATTGATGATTTTAATATTTTCTGGCGTTCTTGCAATATCTCTATTCTCGTCAACATTATTGCCCGGCCTATACACATCATAATCCAAACTTTCTGCGGTGCCAAACACGCTCAACACGATTTTGCTGTCTCCCAATTGAGAGAGATTGCTGATATCGTCACTTGTTCCCACCAAGTCCACATTGTCAAGCACGGTGTTGTCACTCATCAAATAGAAACAAGCCGTTCTTTGTCGCCCTATGTTTTTATCTTGGCCGTTCATTGGAGATTTATTGCCTGTATTGGTACTGCCAGTATAATCCCCCATTTTGGAGTATGGTGTTGCATCCAGCGTATAGCCGTTGCCGTACACACTGCCATAAAACAGCGTGACATTATCAATGTTTTTGATATCGTTACGCAAAACGATGCTCTCAAACTTGGTGCCGTCCCATCCAGTGTAGGACTGCCCACTCTTGTTGTAGGTGTATTTGTTTTGTTTTTCACGGTTGCTCGTGTCCGTTGTTTTGTTGCCCTCAAAGTTTGGATTGGTTGCACCATTGTACACCACCAAATTTTGCACGGCTTGCAACTGCTCATAGTTGTACACATTGATACCGTCTACGACATCAAACGCATAAGACACAAACGGATACTCTCCAATCTCATCCTCTTTGAGCAGCGTAATTTTAAGATTGACAATCCCTTTGGTTGCCTTGTCAAAGTCCAATTGGATTTGGTTGTCGCCCACAAACTCATAAGAGACTTCGGTGCTATCCGTGCCGTCTTTGTTGTACAACTTGACTTCGTAGTCCTCGTTGGTGACACCCTCCACCCCAGGATAAACGGTGATGATCTCTTGGTGTGATACCACATTTTGGTTGGTAGCAAACTCACCACTTGACACACTTGTCAAATCAATATCCTTGCTACCAAAAACACGCCGTTTGGCAATCCCGGGGTTGGTGCTGTATGCACCCGAACTCAAATCGCTATCAAGTCCGCCATTGAAAGTATTGACCACGGTCACGGTATAAGTGTAACTAAAAGTCTTTTTTTTGCTTTTGCCTTTGACATCCACGCCAAAAACGGTGACGCCTTCTTGTTGGAGTCTATAACCACCGTCAAAGAGTGCAGCAGAGTCTCCACTCACTACGCTCCACGACAATTTGTCATTGCCCACTTGCTTGCCCTTTTTGTCCTTGACACTTGGCAAGGACAGTGTTTCTCCACCCGACTGTGCAAGTTGGTACTCCGCCTGTGTGTCAGACAGACTGTACTGCTCTACGGTATCTTTGCACGCAACAAAGAGACTGACCCCCATCACACACAACAAAAATACGGTAATCCATTTCATTGATTTTTTCATTTTTACCCCTATTGATGGCAATACTTTGCCCCTACACAACCCCGCCCAATGGCAGACCTTGTGCAAACTTTTTGAATCTGAATCGGTTGTATTCTTTTGTATGTGCTTTTTTGCTTGTCCGTACACGGTACGCACGCAAGATCACGGCACTTGTGCATCTTTTGGTTGCTTTGACCGCCCTTGCAATTATACCATTGCTGGCACAATCTCTGCAATCCTTTGTGGCACAACGACGGACAAGTCATCGTGCGGACTGGGTCTTTTGTCAAGCGGCTTGCCGGCGTCATCCACAAATCTTGGAGCCCCTGCAATCATTCCTGTTTGCGTGGTCAAACCAAGCACCGTAGTGGTCACGCTGGAATCTTCCAAAGACAACCATTCGTTTTGTAGATTACTCTTGGAAAAATCTATCTTGTTTTGCTCAGCCACTGTGATTGGCACAAACCTGGCGGAAAACATCACGCTCAAATTGTACCAGTGCGTAGCCAAAATATCTCCCCCACTCGTACCATCATCCCACACATAGGTGGTGCGGTTGATATAGTCGTCTCCCACATAGTTGGGACTGCCTTGTGTCAAAGTGTCTTTCATAATCTCCGTGACATCCACGCCCGAAATATTGAAAGACATCAAACTGACTTTTTGCCAAAAGAAGATATAATTCTTGTCACCCAAAATTGTGAGCGTACTGCCATAACCAAGATTGAAACTCAAATCCTCAAAATCGGTTTCCCATCTCCCCCCGGCTGTGCCGTTGAGCATATTGATGGGTGGATTAAAAGTCTCCGCAATGATATTGTCTTTGAAGGTCACAAAGGTCTTGGACTCCAATACTTGTTGCTCATTCACCCCCTCAAATGCCCAAAAAGTCTTGATGGAAAGGGCTTGCTGGCCCGTATATCTGAGCACACTACTCTCTATCCAAATGGGCGCCGTCTCGTCCATTGCCCCCGAGATATCTACCGCTCTTGCGCCTTTCTCTATGATACTGTTGACAATTTTGATATTGCGTGGAGTACGCATCAAATCGTTGACTCCATCTCCATCGCTGTCATTGCGGCTGCCCTCTATGGCTCTATCTATGGTGTCCCTATGTCCATAGACACCCAAGACACCTTTTTTTTTCACAAGGTCATTGAGCGTACCAAACGAGGTGGTCGTACCAACCAAATCAATATTGTCAAGCACCGTATTGTCACTCATCAAATAAAAAGCATCTTGTGCCTTGTTTTCCCCGGTGCTGTCCCCGGTCATTTGCTTGTTTGGGTGATTGTTGTTGCGGTCGTTGTTATCCACATAGGGCGTGGCATCCATTGCATAGCCATTGCCGTACACGCTGCCATAAAACAGTGTGACACCGTTCAGGTTTTTGATATTGTCTCGCAAGACAATGTTTTCAAATTTGGTGCCATCCCAACCGGTGTACCCGTTGTAGGTATAGCGATTGGCAACAAAATCATCCGCCGTTGTACTGGTGTCATCCACATTGTACTTGACAAGTGATTGCACGGCTTGCAACTGTGCCGCACTGCTCACATTGATACCATCCACAATCTCAAAAGGATAGGAGAAAAACGGATACTCACCAATCTCATTGGCTATTTGGAGTGTGACTTTGAGCGTTGCCCTACCCGTTTTGGTATCGTCAAAAGAAAGTTGCAATCTGTTGAGACCCACAAAATCAGCAACAAGCAAATCACTCGGTCTGCCAATAGCATCCGTCACGCTGACCTCATAGTCCTCATTGTCCGCCGCCACGCCTGGCAAAAGCGTAATGGTCTCACGGTGAGAGGTCACCGCACCCGCCTCAATATCTTTGTTGCCAAAAACACGCTTTTTTGCAAGCCCGGGTTTTTGTGCATAGTTTTGCCCGCTCAAACTGCTGTCAAGGCTATCGGTCTCTCTTGTGTCCACGCTTGCCACAAAAGTATATTTGTAGGCAGGGTTTTTGTCCACTACGACCTCAAAAACGGTCTCGCCCTTTTTGTTGTACAATTGCAAACTGTGCCCATCTTGCGACAAATACGCCGTGTCACCACTTTTGATACTCCACGCTGTCCTTTGGTTGTCAACCACCGCACCTTTGTTGTCAAGCACTCTTGGCAACAAAATGGAGTCATCCCCAAAATCCGCATAAGTATAAGATGCCTTTGTCTCACTCAATGAATAAGAAACCGTCTTGTCGCCACAAGCCACAAGCAGTCCGATAGAGAGTATAAACAAAATACTCAATACAAATCCTTTTGCAAAATTTTTGTCCATTTTTCTCCGCAGTCTCCGTTTTGAGCGTCCCTTGTGACTCACAAAACTCTCTTTTGTCTGTTTGTTTTTTGGAGATGCCCACACACTATGCTACTACCTTGACCACAAGTTCTGTGCTTTGGGGTTGTATGCCCTCTTTTTGTATCGTGACTTTGATGGTTGCCATCCCTACCCCTACAATCTCCAAGATTCTTCTTGCACCGTCAGAGCGTATGGTTGCCACGCTTTCGTTGCTACTTTCAAGACTTGCACTCGTGCGGTACGCCGCTGGTGCCACCACGATACCCGCCAAAAGATTGAGCCTGTTTTTGTCTTCCTCGCTCATATCATCATAGGCGTGCGTTTTGTCGGTTTCGTTGGGGTCTTGAATCCATACTCTTTGGCTAGGCTCTCTGTCCACCGTTTTGAATAGACCATACTTGCGTACCACAAGCGTCTCTTTGTCCTCAATGATTTGTGCGGAGAGTGCTTGGTTGTATTCGTTGCCCACTTGACTCAACCACCAAGAGATATCAAAGTCAATCACATCAATGGGGTCTCCCTCACCCGCTTTGATATTGACGGTGATAAAGGGGAACTCCTTGCCTTGCATATCTTTGATGGTGGTATTGTCTTTGTTGAGCAGTTGCAACCTGATATTTTGGTACTGTGTTGTCAAATTGGTTTTTGCCGTGATGGTGCCCTCTTTGATGTCCAAGATATCACCTGCTCTGCCCCACTCATCGCCCACAATGACAATCCTAATATCCGTTTTTTTGGCTCTGATCGGTTTGACCTCATCAATCACGCCATCCGCAAAAAAATCAAAAGACTCCCCTCTGTTGAGCGTCAAAGAGGGTCTAAGAGGGTTGCCAATATAATCATTGCTGATATGAATGCCCTCAATTTTGTAGTATTGTATAGCAATAATGATGGTCCTTGCACTAAACGCAACAAAGAAAATCACAGCAATGGGCAATACCACTATCAAAGTCAACATAAATTTTTTCAATGGAACTCTCCTTGTAGGCTCGGTCTTTCAAAAATTTGCAGTCCATCCCTATCTCTACCCTTTTGCGACGCCTTTTGCATTCCGACGCATCAGCCGGCCTCCACCCTTGCAAAAAGTTTCTCACAAAAAAACCACAACAACGCAAACATTGTCCCCGCAAAGGCGGTCGTAAGCCCTGCTATGATGATTTTGAGCGGTAGTCTTGGCAATATCTGTTGCAAAAGGAGTGGCGTGCTTGACAACATTGCAAAAATGAGTCCCACAAGCAATACCGCCCCTGCTGCTTTGTTTGTCTTGGTAATCTCCCCACTGCCCACAGCCTTGCAGACCGGCTTTTTGAGGTCTAGTAGCATCCCCATACAAATGAGGCCAAGTGCCATAGACACCACGACATAAAACAGCCAAAGCGTCTCTGACCAACTCACCTTGGGAATGGTAAAATTGATGATTTTTTGCGGTATCCGTATCAATCCCAATCCAATAATGGTGGACACCACAATGGGCACAAAGCAAAGCAACATTTTGATAAGCACTTGGTGCCTATACTTGATGGGCAACACCTTGCAAGCATAAATATTGCCGCCTTCTCTACTGATACCAATGGCAGCAAACGAAGACGCCAACGGCATAATAATCAAAAAGGACAGTAGCGAAACGCCCAACATCATAGACCTTTGTGCGCCCGTCAAGTCGCTAAGATTGCTCCCGCTACTCTTGAATGTCTCCAAGGTGGAAATGCCCGCAAGCCTTGAACACATCAAAACCACAATAGGCATAATGACAACAAAAACCAAAAACTGAAAAGAATAATTGGAGGAACGAACAATCGTTTTGAATTCTTTTATCAAATAAGAGGTTTGTGGTTTGACCATCACGCCCTCTTTGGAGGCAAGTTTGACCGTTTTGGTTTTGGATACATCTTGGTTGTAATAATATTTGTACAACTTGATGGCAACCAACAAAGCAATGCCCGCAAGCACGATCGAAGAACCAAACATCGCACCCAAAGACAACGGATTGGCATCAAGCACGGCATTGGCAAACATTTTGTGATAAAAGAAAGCACTCGCCCAATTGTGCACCGTCCAGTAGTTTTCTGCCATTTGGTCTTTGAGCCCTTTGTTGAGTATCAAAAAACTTGCCTTGGACAATGCAAACATATAGACAATCACCGTACCAATCCCAAGCACCAAATAGGTACCGAGCATCAGTTTGTGGCGAGACTTGATAAAATTACTCATTATATTGATAGGAAAAAGCAAAAGCACACCCATCAAAAACGGGAAAATCGGTGCAATAATCAAGAGGATGGGTATCATCCCCCAATACAATGCACCAATATGACTCCCGCTAAAATTGCTAAAAACACCAAAAGCAATCAAAATGGGCAACAAAACAAACGCCGCAAACAAAATCTCCAAGATATAGATGGTGGTCAGTTTTGCAACCAACAGTTGCCTGCTCGTGATGGGCATACGCATCAAAATCTCACGGTCATCCCCTATTTTGAGATGCTTCATAAGGATGGGCAACAAAAACAAAAACTGCAAAATGTGAAAAATCAAAAAAGTAAAAGTAAAAAATTCGTTGACAATGGTGGTGTACAATCTCTCCCCATTGCTAGGGTCGGTGACGCTAAAACCAAAGGAGATTTTGAGATTGAGCAAAACATACATTGCCACAAACACTGCCAAAATGGCAAGCCCAAAAACCGCAGTCAAAAGCCATTTTGCAATGGTCAGTGGCTTGTTCTTTGCTCTGTCAATACGCAAAGATTGCCTTATATTCATTTTTATGAGCGTAAAAGTTGTACTCATAACAAACACCTCTTCAATCGTTGCTAATTTTGCCGAGTGCCATATCTTGGGCACGCTTTGCCATCATCGCTGATGCTTTTGCCTTGCCGTGCTTTGCCGCAAGTTCTTGCTCTTCGTGTTCCAATTGTCTCAAAAACGCCTGGTACTCTGCATCCGCTTTGTTGACCAAATCCAAAAAGTGCCTTTCAAGCCCGCCCTCTTGTTTGTTGACATCCGCAATTTTGACATCCCCAAGTTTCTTACCCGCCCCAATAATGATGGCTCTATCACAAAGTCCTGCAACCGTATCCAAGGCGTGTGAACTAAAAAACACAACTTTGCCACTCTTTGCGTGCTCCACCATATAGTCTTTGACCGCTCTGATGGATTGTGGGTCAAGCCCCACCATCGGCTCGTCAAGCATCCACACACTGGGATTGTGTATCAGCGTAGAAATCAAACAAATTTTTTGTTTCATTCCGTGGCTGTACGACCCAATTTGTTGGTTCATAGCCTTGGTGAGTTTGAACATCTCAGCCAATCTGCCAATCCGCTCTTTGCGTGTTGCACTATCAATTTTGTAGATATCAGCGGTATAATTGACAAGTTCGTTGCCCGTCAATTTTTCATACAGTTTGTAATTGTCTGGCACAAAGCCAAATTGAGACTTTGCTCCCAAAGGGTCTTGTTGAATATCATAGCCATTGAGTAACACTTGCCCACGATTAAAAGGAATAATACCCGTGATACTTTTGATGGTGGTAGATTTGCCCGCACCATTCATCCCCAAAAAAGCACAAATCTCACCGCCCTCAATATCAAAAGAGATATTGTTTGCCGCAATCCTTTTGGCGCCCGGATATATTTTTACAAGATTTCTTACTTTTAACATAATATATTTCGCTTTTTGTGCCTAAAAATTTTATCCCGATGGTGTACAGTTGTGTGTGTGTCTTTGGTCACAAAATCTCCCCAATGTGTATACTATATATATTGTATACTTTGTGACCCATAACTATACAAAAACTTGCTCAGAGTCCACGCCTTGCCAAAAGACAAGACCACCCCTATACTAATTTTTATACTATATAGTATACTCTATATTATATTATAAGTCAAACATTTTTTACCCATTTTTCCATTTTGCTTGCATTTCTGGGAAATTTTTCCAAAACCTCTCCCCGCACGCTCACATCCAGATATCCGCACACCCCTTTGCCCGTTGCATCCTGTGCCTCTTTTTGCTTGTATAACATATACAATATATACGGCCATTTTTTGAACAAAGTATATTTGCCAAAACATTGTATATACTATTTGTGTACACTTTGGCACCTTTTTGCGTATCGTGTCTCTCAAAAATTAACAAATTTTGGCAAATCGTACAAAATTTGACAAAATCTCAGGGCAATTGTTAACAAAATATTTACTAAATATGAAAAAAGTTGACAAAATTTTAATATTTTTGCACTTTATTTACAATTTTGCTTGACATTCATATGATTTTTTGGTATAATATTAGCAAATTGGTGCGTTCCAATTGTTTATTGGAGCAACTAAGAAATTTAGCAATTTTAGTAGTGCAAACTACAAAAACAAGGAGTAAAAACCTAATGGAAAAGAAAATCCTAATGCTTGGAAAGTTCGACGCCGGCAAAACAACTTTTTGGACGACCGCCGTTGACCAAATCAACAAAGGGCTTGTTGGCAAACGCTTGTGGTTTGCAGACCAAAACGACCGTGTAGAGCAAAAAGTCAATGTGAAAAAGATCAAAACTGGTCAAAGCGTTGGTAACACTCGTCTAGTAAACGAGAAAGAGTTGCTTATTCAACACAAAAAAGGCTTGCTTGCAAGTTGGTCTACCAGCCCAGAGTGGCCTGTCTTCATCGTATCTGACACCCCCGGTGGTGCTACCGAGGAAGCGTTCTTGTCAAACATTGCAAGTGCCGACATTACAGAGAACTTGTCAACTTTTAACGAGTTGTTCAAATCTTACAGCGTAGGCGAGGTTGAAAACACCCCTGCTGCCGTTATCTTGGTATTTAGTTGTGCTGACTTCTTGGGTACACTCAACAATCCAGAAAAACTAGAACAAATGACTTTGCAACTCAACACTCTTGTTGATACCATTGCCTTCCTTGAAGAAGAGCACGGCATTGTTGCCCACATTGTATTTAGTATGCACGACCGTGTACACGACAATATCAAAAACAAAATCGCTGATATCATCACAAGCCGTGGCAAAAACACCCCCTTTGCGTTTGCAAATGCTACCGATGTAAAAGGTGCTGCTGATGACTGGGGTTGTGGAAAAACATTGGCATATGTTATCCGCAAAATCCTTGAAATTGATGGATTGCCTCCATTGATTTAATCTCAAAAATCTTATTGGTGCAGACCAATCAAAAAGTAGGCATTAAAAAGTTCTTTTTTAATGCCTTATTTTTTAGGGTTGTACCTTGATAGACGGTGCCTTGCTTTGCCTTTGCAAAACCAAGCACCGTTACATACGACTCCCCCACCCCCTTACATACCAACAGTGGTGTGAATAAAAACCGGAGACAAAGTAGATGCTTTACAATCTATTATTTAGTGCGACTTTTCTAAAAGACTTTTCGCATTTGCAAGGACCTCCTGAGGGCATAGAATGGAGTGACTTCAAAAAAAATACTTTTGCCTATGTTATCCAAAAACAAGAAGATAGTATTACCAAGAGTGGCAAAAAGCACTTGTTCTATATTAGCAACCAAAACGGATATTTGGCTTTTGGAATCTATACCAGTATACACGATTATGCAAAACTTGGGCGTGTAGACAAAGAGTACGAACTCCGCCGTCGTGGCGGTGACCATAGCGTTCACCAAACCGACCCAACCAAAGGTGACTATCCCACGGAGGCATCTATCGGTGCTTTTTGGTTCAAAAAAGATACTGGCACTTTGTCTCCCGGCAAATTTGTTGATATGGACATTGACAAGTTGCTCAAAATCTATGAGCAAGAGATTCCACCTTTTTGGGCTCGTCGCAGAGAGGACCCAAGGCAAGAAGTGCCGGACATAGTGGAGAGCCCGCTCAAAATCAGCAATGCCCCTACCTACCGTGTCAATGGTATCAAAAAAATCATTGCCGCCATCAATAGTGGCAAAAAATTGCTTCTCAAAGTCAGTGAGAAAGCAGAGATTAACCTTTTTTATGCACTCGTGCACGCTGTTATCAACGGTGATATCACCGCCAACTTCAATTTCTCTACGGCTTTCAAAACCAAAAAGTTCTTTGCTGGTCAACGAGTGATTACCGTAGGTACGCTTCGTGTCAAAGGAGCGGGCGTTGTCCGTGCTTCTGCACCTTATTTTGATTCCGGGAGAGACAATCTCAATCCCCGCTCTTATTTTGAAGAACCTACGGACGAGGAAGAACTGGAAGAATTGGAGGAAGAGTTGGGAGATGACTTGGAGGGCGACTTGGAAGACGACCTTGACGAGTTGGATTATCCACAAACAGCGGCTTTCCCAAAAACGGTTGCCTACCCACAAACCACGGCGTATCCTCAAACGGTTGCTTATCCAAAAACAATTGCACCGCAACCACCCGTGGCTACACCTCCCCCTGCCCCCGTGGCACCTGCACCGGTGGTAACAGCACCTGCACCTGCGGCAAAACCAGTGGCTCCTGTCGTGGCAACCCCAGCACCGGCTGCAAAACCTGCTCCTGTGCCTACCGCACAAGAGCAAGCAGCAAAAGAGGCTGTACAAGCCTTGCTAGAAAACAAGCAAGTGGAGACGCCTACCAAGATTGTGGCAACACCCCAACCACCCCAAGATGCAAAACAAGCCGTTGCAGACTTGTTGGATAGCGAACAACAAGAACCTGAGAAAAAGAAAAAGAGC
>Ga0123357_10012528_pt1 | contig 10946 bp, 3 predicted proteins | sample TergutEmb28metaG_FD_89873 | JGI IMG/M metagenome (GOLD analysis project Ga0123357, IMG submission 89873) | Embiratermes neotenicus P4 segment gut microbial communities from Petit-Saut dam, French Guiana - Emb289 P4 | ecosystem: Host-associated > Arthropoda: Insects > Digestive system > Gut ... | reverse complement strand
ATTTTATTTTCCCTATTCCAAACATATATTTATCGACTTTCTTATTTGTTACTGACCTTGATTCGCCCGTTCCGTTATTTTCGGAAATTCCCGTTATTTCTGGTATAGTGTCTTTCGCAATGCATGAACCTGTTTCATTTATGTCATTGGTTATTTTTTGCGTATTTTTTGCTGTACGCTTTTTCAAAATACCTTTCGCCATTTTGAGCAGTTCTTTTAGGTCATTCCTGTAGAAGATGATTTCCACTGTCGCGACTATTATGAAAGTAATTACCGAAATAACGACGGCATTGGGTATCCATTTATAGAAGCTTGTTGCTTTCGGCAACGGAATGATATACGATATTCCCATTGCCGCAAATAAGCACATGGCAGAAAGCAATATACGCTTCGCAAACAACCACAGACTTCGCCGCACAATATGTCTTGATGTATATATCGCATATCGGATTGTCCTGAATATATATGCAAAAAGTGTACCGATTGCCACGCCCACAATGCCGAATTTGAAAACTAAGGCGACAGAAATAACGATATTTATCCCAGCCTCCCAAAACGATGGATTGCGCGTCTGCCTGAAATGTCCGGCTGCCACAATCATTCCTGAGTAAGGTAACCTGAAACATCTGAACATGGTAGCCGCAACCATTATATAGAGGAAAGCCGGTCGAATGTAGTTTACATCTGTTACATTGTGAGTATATATTGTGACGAAAGGAATAGCCATTATAATAGTTACTGTAAAGAGGAATGTTACTGCAACAAACACAACTTGTTCATATATGCGCATGTTCTTATTTACCAGGTCGTGCTCCCCTTTTGCCAGCATATTGCCGAAAGCTGCTTCTACTCCTCCAGTTAACGGTTGAAATATACCGAACACTCCACTTATAACTAACATATAGACAGCATAAACTGACAGTTCATATACAGTCGAAAAAAACGATAGCACGACCAAATCTGTATTATCAGTGACAAAACCAGCGACTTGCTGAGCAAAATTATCCCATCTTTGCTTTATAACTGAATTGTCTCTTTGCACAGTCGAAATAATTTTGTATTTTCTCTTAGAATAAAAAGATATGAACAGCGGCGCAAGAACGAAAACGACAGCCGAACCGAGCTTTACCTCTCGTATGCCAAATCCCATTTTTATCATCACCGCAGCTATGCCCGTATTCACTATAATCTTAACAATGTTCACGATTGAAATCAACCGTTGATTCTGGTCGGCATTCAACAGAAACATATATGTCTGCCCAAAAAAATACTGCGCAAACGTGGATAAGCTCATAATCATCACGAGGCTAGCAGTAAAAAACCAGTCGAATTCGTTACTTACGAGAAACGGGTAACCACAGGCGATAATTACGGCAACTATAACAAATATCAGAACAATTTTTCGCAGAAAATTTTCTGTGGACTTGATGATAACACTTATTTTTTCCACATTATTTTCGGCAAGCGGTTTATATAGTGCTGCCATTGCAACAGTGCTGATTCCCGCTTGAAAGGGCGATATAACCTGTAAAAATTGAGAAATTGCTCCCGTGACTCCATTATATTTCGAACCGAACGATGTGAGTATTAATCGTGGTAAAATAAATCCGCAAATAATTGCTACTGCTTGGTATACAAATCCCCAAATTACGTTTTTAAATGTTTTTTTAGCTCGCACTTACTATTTATCCTGCCGCCCTTCTCAGCGTCTCTTACTATGATATAAAATCGCTTTTATTGTTTTCAGTCAAATATTCAAATCCCATTGACTGCGCCCGTTCTTTTGCCGAACCATAATGGCCTCTGCAACGATAGAATCGTTAAGTTCATCACCGAAAGGCTTTTAAATCTGTGCTCGTACTCACTCGTCGTCTTTACTGCACTTTTTTACCGCCGTACGCACTTTGATTTTATTCTTTATTTTTAAAGGAATTACTTTTTTTATTATTGAATCTACTTTATATATATTTATACGATTTTTCAGATTTGTTATTATTTTTTGTCTGGTTGTGTATTCGTTATTGTTTTCTTCAAGTTTTGTATTTAAGAAAGATTTTACAGTCTGTGAAAGCCATTCTGTACCGTCATTGCAGTTTCTGTTCCTTATCAATTCATAGTAAGTGTTATTTAAATGTGGAATTGTACCGAGAGTTAAAAGCATATGCGAATTGCGACAGTGTGGCGTTTTGCAATTATTTCCGATTGCAGTAAAATTTATCGGCTTGTTAATATTTTCAAAAATGTTAAAGGGTTTAACATTACTACAATAACATTGTCTTGTCATACCAGTTGCAAGATTCAGATAAATAGACCAATCCCCAGCATAACAAAATTCTTTACGTCTGACTCCCATTGTAGATATTTTAAAATCAATCATTGGTGAATTAAATACAGACCATGTTCTATGAAATTCTTCTTTGCTTAGTTTAGATAATAAAACTGTACCGTTGTAATCGTCCCAAGCAATTGTAATCTGCGGCTGACCGGCAAAATTCTTTGTACAAAAATCGTTTATTTCATCAATATATGGGATTAATTTGTCATACGGAGTAATTTCAATTGTATAAGCAACTCCTTTTTCTTTCAATTTTTTAATATTTTTCACATAAATATCAAGAGTATTTGTTCTCTTCATTTCTATCCAATGAAAAGAACATTTCAGCATAAGCCTTGATAATAATTGTCTATCAAACTGCAATAGTTCATCAATTCTCTTTTCTAAAATACAATTAGTAATTACATCAACATAATGACCTGCTTTCAGAAGTTCTTTTACATAAGACGTAATCTCTGCGGGCAAAAGAGTTTCACCGTCGCCGCATATATTAATGTAACAGATACCGCCAAGCCTTTTGGGGGACAATGCTGTTGCGACATATGTCGGTGTATATTGAAAATTGGGCATTTGTTCTGCGCGTCTTCCTTCAAACTGTGTAATGTAACAATATTCACATTTAAAATTACAGGCACTTACAGGAACGTGTATCAAAACTATACGTTTTATTTTATCCATTTTCAACCTCATTTTCTGGTACAATATATTTGCGGGCAAGTCGTAGCAGTCAGCTACGACTTGCTCTATTTCATTATTTTTCAGATTTTGTAAAATAATAAAAGTATTTATTAAAAATGCAACAATACCTGTTATTCAAGCTATACCTAAACCAACCCAGCTTTTCGCGCAAAAGTTTCTTTTTATTTATCCACTATAATATTGAATTTTTCAAAAGGGTAATCGAAAATATATTCGCCGTATTTACCATACAATATGTCAATGTATGTAGTAAGTTCATTTGTATTATTCGCAAAAACGACATAAGGTAAATGGCTAATAAATTCGTAGGACCCACTGACTTTTCCGCTTTTGTTGTCCATTGCTATGCAAGGAGTGCCTGTTATTGCTGCAAAAATCATACCGTGAAGTCTGTCAGTTATAACAAGACCTGCTCCTGCAAATTCGCTCCATTTATTATATAGTTCGATATTTCTTCTATTTGATGACACTTTATGATTAATTACCGTATCAGAGTACGAATATGATATGTTTTTTTGCGATAAATATTCTTTTATTTTATTTAAATTTTTCTCTGACACAACTTTTTCTTTATCTTCTCGCAAACAAAATAAAATACCGTTACTGCCATTATTCTTTGGAGCATTTCTAATTGACAAAACAATATCAGGAACTAATATCGTATTAACATCAGGAAAATTTTCTTTTACAAAGTCAAAAGATGTTTTATCACGTAATGTAATTGTTAAATCTTCTGCCTGCGAATAAATATTTTTGTTTTTTTCAAGACGTTTCTTTCCTTCCTCAGTATCAGAGTAAAAACAAGTTTGAGGGAAAATTACAATCTTATTTTTATTGAAACGCGAAATAATATCAGCTATTTTATCATCTTCATTTGTCCACAACGTGCCTAAATTTCCTCCGCCGTCAATAATTATTATATCGTTTGGCTTCACTTTCTTTTGAAAATAATTAGCAAAAGTTAAATAATCGCTGTTTTTTATTTCAATAACGTCTTTAAGTAAATTTTTTTCTGCATAGACTATGGCGTGGTCGCCCAAATTACCATGTTCGGGCGTAGCAACTATAAAGCAATTCTGTTTTTTTGAGTGTAAACCATTTAAAATCAAAATAAAATAAAACTTAAAAAATCTAATTAGTTTCTTTATTTTTCTTGCGATATTAAATAAAAAATTATGTCGAAAAATAAACAATTTACCTGCTTTTAAATCGCCGTTTTTTATTAAAAGAAAAAGCGTTCTCCTATAACATGGCGAAATAACATGTTTATTTTCTTTATAATCAAGAGTAGTAAATGTTTTCACTAAAATACTGTACATTAAATGCAATGAATGATTTTTGTCTTTACTATAAGCACTTCTTTTTGATTCAAAAAATTTATATCGGTCATAGAACGCATACCATGCATCAAGTCGTTTGATAGAATAATCAGACGTTATGCTTCCTGAGCGTTGAAGATATATATATAATTTCTCATCTGTAGTGACAATCTTTTCACATTTATTGAAAATATGATGAACGGTAAATTCATCCTCGTGGACTTTACCTTCAGGGAATCTTATGTCTTTAAATAAATCGGCTTTATATAATTTGTTCCAAACTGTTACATGCCAAACGGATTGAGATATACTTTGAAAAGCTTGTTTTTTGTCCATAATAGAATTAACTATTGGGGCACTTCGAAAATCCACTTCTAAACCGTTTTCATCAACACATTTCACCCCGCATATTACCATATCAGCATTTTCGCTTTGGATTACTGTAAACATTTGTTCAAACATTTCCAGTTCAATTGTATCGTCGCTGTCAATAAAGGCAATATAATCCCCAGCGGCTATATTAAGTCCGGCGTTCCTTGCACTTGAAAGACCTCCGTTTTCTTTATGAATAACTACAATACGAATGTCTTTTTTTGCATATTCATCGCATATTGCCCCGCAATTATCAGGCGAACCATCATCTACAAGGATTATTTCAAGGTTTGTATATGTTTGATTTATTATGCTATCTACACATTTGTGCAAGTAAGATTCGACTTTGTACACTGGTACGATTACGGTTATTTTGTGCTCCATATTAAATTATTCCTCCACTACATGCCTTTTTGCAAAAGTTTTTTTTAAACTTCCAAAAATTTTCGGCGATAATTTTTTTATTTTTTCTCTAAATCGAATAAAGATAAAAAATAATGTCGCCATTTTATTTTTTGTAAAAAACAATAGAATCTTATCATTAAAGTTGTTAGGCTTTTTCTTTGCTTTTGCAATTATTTCAATAACTCTCGGATCGTTCATACCAGTCTTAATCTTTTTTATACTTTTTTTAGCTTCTAAAGCATATTGCCCAAAAACGCTTATTATATGAATAATATAAATCGAGTATAAGCCTAAAATATCAAATTCCGACGAAAAATTATCTTTACAAAATTTTAATGTATAATTATACATTAAAATTTTGTAAAGATAATTTTTCGTCGGAATTTGATATTTTAGGCTTATACTCGATTTATATTATTCATATAATAAGCGTTTTTGGGCAATATGCTTTAGAAGCTAAAAAAAGTATAAAAAAGATTAAGACTGGTATGAACGATCCGAGAGTTATTGAAATAATTGCAAAAGCAAAGAAAAAGCCTAACAACTTTAATGATAAGATTCTATTGTTTTTTACAAAAAATAAAATGGCGACATTATTTTTTATCTTTATTCGATTTAGAGAAAAAATAAAAAAATTATCGCCGAAAATTTTTGGAAGTTTAAAAAAAACTTTTGCAAAAAGGCATGTAGTGGAGGAATAATTTAATATGGAGCACAAAATAACCGTAATCGTACCAGTGTACAAAGTCGAATCTTACTTGCACAAATGTGTAGATAGCATAATAAATCAAACATATACAAACCTTGAAATAATCCTTGTAGATGATGGTTCGCCTGATAATTGCGGGGCAATATGCGATGAATATGCAAAAAAAGACATTCGTATTGTAGTTATTCATAAAGAAAACGGAGGTCTTTCAAGTGCAAGGAACGCCGGACTTAATATAGCCGCTGGGGATTATATTGCCTTTATTGACAGCGACGATACAATTGAACTGGAAATGTTTGAACAAATGTTTACAGTAATCCAAAGCGAAAATGCTGATATGGTAATATGCGGGGTGAAATGTGTTGATGAAAACGGTTTAGAAGTGGATTTTCGAAGTGCCCCAATAGTTAATTCTATTATGGACAAAAAACAAGCTTTTCAAAGTATATCTCAATCCGTTTGGCATGTAACAGTTTGGAACAAATTATATAAAGCCGATTTATTTAAAGACATAAGATTCCCTGAAGGTAAAGTCCACGAGGATGAATTTACCGTTCATCATATTTTCAATAAATGTGAAAAGATTGTCACTACAGATGAGAAATTATATATATATCTTCAACGCTCAGGAAGCATAACGTCTGATTATTCTATCAAACGACTTGATGCATGGTATGCGTTCTATGACCGATATAAATTTTTTGAATCAAAAAGAAGTGCTTATAGTAAAGACAAAAATCATTCATTGCATTTAATGTACAGTATTTTAGTGAAAACATTTACTACTCTTGATTATAAAGAAAATAAACATGTTATTTCGCCATGTTATAGGAGAACGCTTTTTCTTTTAATAAAAAACGGCGATTTAAAAGCAGGTAAATTGTTTATTTTTCGACATAATTTTTTATTTAATATCGCAAGAAAAATAAAGAAACTAATTAGATTTTTTAAGTTTTATTTTATTTTGATTTTAAATGGTTTACACTCAAAAAAACAGAATTGCTTTATAGTTGCTACGCCCGAACATGGTAATTTGGGCGACCACGCCATAGTCTATGCAGAAAAAAATTTACTTAAAGACGTTATTGAAATAAAAAACAGCGATTATTTAACTTTTGCTAATTATTTTCAAAAGAAAGTGAAGCCAAACGATATAATAATTATTGACGGCGGAGGAAATTTAGGCACGTTGTGGACAAATGAAGATGATAAAATAGCTGATATTATTTCGCGTTTCAATAAAAATAAGATTGTAATTTTCCCTCAAACTTGTTTTTACTCTGATACTGAGGAAGGAAAGAAACGTCTTGAAAAAAACAAAAATATTTATTCGCAGGCAGAAGATTTAACAATTACATTACGTGATAAAACATCTTTTGACTTTGTAAAAGAAAATTTTCCTGATGTTAATACGATATTAGTTCCTGATATTGTTTTGTCAATTAGAAATGCTCCAAAGAATAATGGCAGTAACGGTATTTTATTTTGTTTGCGAGAAGATAAAGAAAAAGTTGTGTCAGAGAAAAATTTAAATAAAATAAAAGAATATTTATCGCAAAAAAACATATCATATTCGTACTCTGATACGGTAATTAATCATAAAGTGTCATCAAATAGAAGAAATATCGAACTATATAATAAATGGAGCGAATTTGCAGGAGCAGGTCTTGTTATAACTGACAGACTTCACGGTATGATTTTTGCAGCAATAACAGGCACTCCTTGCATAGCAATGGACAACAAAAGCGGAAAAGTCAGTGGGTCCTACGAATTTATTAGCCATTTACCTTATGTCGTTTTTGCGAATAATACAAATGAACTTACTACATACATTGACATATTGTATGGTAAATACGGCGAATATATTTTCGATTACCCTTTTGAAAAATTCAATATTATAGTGGATAAATAAAAAGAAACTTTTGCGCGAAAAGCTGGGTTGGTTTAGGTATAGCTTGAATAACAGGTATTGTTGCATTTTTAATAAATACTTTTATTATTTTACAAAATCTGAAAAATAATGAAATAGAGCAAGTCGTAGCTGACTGCTACGACTTGCCCGCAAATATATTGTACCAGAAAATGAGGTTGAAAATGGATAAAATAAAACGTATAGTTTTGATACACGTTCCTGTAAGTGCCTGTAATTTTAAATGTGAATATTGTTACATTACACAGTTTGAAGGAAGACGCGCAGAACAAATGCCCAATTTTCAATATACACCGACATATGTCGCAACAGCATTGTCCCCCAAAAGGCTTGGCGGTATCTGTTACATTAATATATGCGGCGACGGTGAAACTCTTTTGCCCGCAGAGATTACGTCTTATGTAAAAGAACTTCTGAAAGCAGGTCATTATGTTGATGTAATTACTAATTGTATTTTAGAAAAGAGAATTGATGAACTATTGCAGTTTGATAGACAATTATTATCAAGGCTTATGCTGAAATGTTCTTTTCATTGGATAGAAATGAAGAGAACAAATACTCTTGATATTTATGTGAAAAATATTAAAAAATTGAAAGAAAAAGGAGTTGCTTATACAATTGAAATTACTCCGTATGACAAATTAATCCCATATATTGATGAAATAAACGATTTTTGTACAAAGAATTTTGCCGGTCAGCCGCAGATTACAATTGCTTGGGACGATTACAACGGTACAGTTTTATTATCTAAACTAAGCAAAGAAGAATTTCATAGAACATGGTCTGTATTTAATTCACCAATGATTGATTTTAAAATATCTACAATGGGAGTCAGACGTAAAGAATTTTGTTATGCTGGGGATTGGTCTATTTATCTGAATCTTGCAACTGGTATGACAAGACAATGTTATTGTAGTAATGTTAAACCCTTTAACATTTTTGAAAATATTAACAAGCCGATAAATTTTACTGCAATCGGAAATAATTGCAAAACGCCACACTGTCGCAATTCGCATATGCTTTTAACTCTCGGTACAATTCCACATTTAAATAACACTTACTATGAATTGATAAGGAACAGAAACTGCAATGACGGTACAGAATGGCTTTCACAGACTGTAAAATCTTTCTTAAATACAAAACTTGAAGAAAACAATAACGAATACACAACCAGACAAAAAATAATAACAAATCTGAAAAATCGTATAAATATATATAAAGTAGATTCAATAATAAAAAAAGTAATTCCTTTAAAAATAAAGAATAAAATCAAAGTGCGTACGGCGGTAAAAAAGTGCAGTAAAGACGACGAGTGAGTACGAGCACAGATTTAAAAGCCTTTCGGTGATGAACTTAACGATTCTATCGTTGCAGAGGCCATTATGGTTCGGCAAAAGAACGGGCGCAGTCAATGGGATTTGAATATTTGACTGAAAACAATAAAAGCGATTTTATATCATAGTAAGAGACGCTGAGAAGGGCGGCAGGATAAATAGTAAGTGCGAGCTAAAAAAACATTTAAAAACGTAATTTGGGGATTTGTATACCAAGCAGTAGCAATTATTTGCGGATTTATTTTACCACGATTAATACTCACATCGTTCGGTTCGAAATATAATGGAGTCACGGGAGCAATTTCTCAATTTTTACAGGTTATATCGCCCTTTCAAGCGGGAATCAGCACTGTTGCAATGGCAGCACTATATAAACCGCTTGCCGAAAATAATGTGGAAAAAATAAGTGTTATCATCAAGTCCACAGAAAATTTTCTGCGAAAAATTGTTCTGATATTTGTTATAGTTGCCGTAATTATCGCCTGTGGTTACCCGTTTCTCGTAAGTAACGAATTCGACTGGTTTTTTACTGCTAGCCTCGTGATGATTATGAGCTTATCCACGTTTGCGCAGTATTTTTTTGGGCAGACATATATGTTTCTGTTGAATGCCGACCAGAATCAACGGTTGATTTCAATCGTGAACATTGTTAAGATTATAGTGAATACGGGCATAGCTGCGGTGATGATAAAAATGGGATTTGGCATACGAGAGGTAAAGCTCGGTTCGGCTGTCGTTTTCGTTCTTGCGCCGCTGTTCATATCTTTTTATTCTAAGAGAAAATACAAAATTATTTCGACTGTGCAAAGAGACAATTCAGTTATAAAGCAAAGATGGGATAATTTTGCTCAGCAAGTCGCTGGTTTTGTCACTGATAATACAGATTTGGTCGTGCTATCGTTTTTTTCGACTGTATATGAACTGTCAGTTTATGCTGTCTATATGTTAGTTATAAGTGGAGTGTTCGGTATATTTCAACCGTTAACTGGAGGAGTAGAAGCAGCTTTCGGCAATATGCTGGCAAAAGGGGAGCACGACCTGGTAAATAAGAACATGCGCATATATGAACAAGTTGTGTTTGTTGCAGTAACATTCCTCTTTACAGTAACTATTATAATGGCTATTCCTTTCGTCACAATATATACTCACAATGTAACAGATGTAAACTACATTCGACCGGCTTTCCTCTATATAATGGTTGCGGCTACCATGTTCAGATGTTTCAGGTTACCTTACTCAGGAATGATTGTGGCAGCCGGACATTTCAGGCAGACGCGCAATCCATCGTTTTGGGAGGCTGGGATAAATATCGTTATTTCTGTCGCCTTAGTTTTCAAATTCGGCATTGTGGGCGTGGCAATCGGTACACTTTTTGCATATATATTCAGGACAATCCGATATGCGATATATACATCAAGACATATTGTGCGGCGAAGTCTGTGGTTGTTTGCGAAGCGTATATTGCTTTCTGCCATGTGCTTATTTGCGGCAATGGGAATATCGTATATCATTCCGTTGCCGAAAGCAACAAGCTTCTATAAATGGATACCCAATGCCGTCGTTATTTCGGTAATTACTTTCATAATAGTCGCGACAGTGGAAATCATCTTCTACAGGAATGACCTAAAAGAACTGCTCAAAATGGCGAAAGGTATTTTGAAAAAGCGTACAGCAAAAAATACGCAAAAAATAACCAATGACATAAATGAAACAGGTTCATGCATTGCGAAAGACACTATACCAGAAATAACGGGAATTTCCGAAAATAACGGAACGGGCGAATCAAGGTCAGTAACAAATAAGAAAGTCGATAAATATATGTTTGGAATAGGGAAAATAAAAT
>Ga0123357_10012527_pt1 | contig 10946 bp, 6 predicted proteins | sample TergutEmb28metaG_FD_89873 | JGI IMG/M metagenome (GOLD analysis project Ga0123357, IMG submission 89873) | Embiratermes neotenicus P4 segment gut microbial communities from Petit-Saut dam, French Guiana - Emb289 P4 | ecosystem: Host-associated > Arthropoda: Insects > Digestive system > Gut ... | reverse complement strand
TGACTGCAGTTTGAACTGTGGTTCTGTGATCATAAGACAGGTACTGAGATGTGAATTCATCAACCATTGTTTAGGCAGTCAACATTTCTTGTATGAGATTTGAACAGTTACCACATAGCAATGTTGCCAGTTTAAAACAACACGGATAAAGAAAAAGCTATTACACTCAGCAAATTATTCTTACTATGGGATGTCTAAGGTGTGGTAATGCCTCACTTAAAGTTCATAGTTCGTACCTCGATTATTCAAAAAGTGCACCACAATACTATGAACTGCCACAAATGTTCTATTAATACAAGACATACTCCTTACTTCTTTCTCCTGAATGTGGGTGTTACCTCCGGTAGCAATTTCTGGATTGTCACCTGTGGAATTACTAACTTGCTTTTGCCAGCGCATTGGAGCATTATTTTCTTGGTGGTCTCTGCACACTTCAGTACTTATTTCATTTTTTTCTGCCATGATTATGCTGAAATAATTTATTAAACGATTATTTTCACTACATAAACTGAAAGGCCTAAAAACAAATGCACGCAATGCGTTGCATTAATAGACTAAATATCATTCTTTCACTCACTCATCGCCTCCAGCCAAGCATTCACAAAATGACATGTAACACTCCGTCGCTTTCTGTGCCATGTTTCTGTACGCACCTTTATGATACGGCGTGCGTTTGACAGCTCTTTTTAAAGCTCTTCATTGATACCACATTTTGTTCCATAATGATCCATCTCTGCTGGAGATGTTTTCTTGTATAAAACATGTTTCCCTACACTTTGAGTATGTAAAATTTATAAGAAATATTACGAATAGTAATAATATTTTTGTAATTGCGTTTGGTGCATAGTTGTTATGGTTTTTCCTTTTATATTGAACCACTTTCGATAATTTGAAATGGTAGGAGAAATTTAATTTCCGTTGCTAAATTTGCCGGCCCTGGAGAATTAAGTACATTTGTATCAATAGATGGCAGTCGTAGTACGCTGTGTAAACGACTTAACGTGCTGGTGGAAGATGTAAATAGTGTACTGGACATTGGTCGAGAAACGTAGTCAAATTGAGATAGGAAAGATATTATTTTAATTTGTAGACACATCATTGGAATTTTAAGTACATTTTATTACGAAAATTTCGAAGTAATATTTCAATATTGCTTTTTGTTTGAACGTAGAGCAGAATGTATTTGCGTGTATCATTTGGATGATCTCTTTTACCGGAAGTTTACTCGTACACGTCAGGTTTTCGAAGCGTGTATTTAATCGTTAAATCTTGCTCCTATTACATCTTGGAACTAAACTTTCTTTGTCCGTTATTGACAAAAATGATTGTACGTAAGGATATAGTTTCAAGTTTAAAATGAAGCTTAATGTCTGTTGTGTATATTGGGTACTGCTGTCCATTTCGATTGTTTCAAGGTAATTTGCATAATTATTTTACGCGTGTTCAAAGTATTTGTTTGTAATTGGTTGATGAAATTCTGTTTCAGCCACATACAGTTTTTATTATATATTTCGCTTGCGTCATATACATTCTACAAGTATCGACACGATCATGTTGTCTTCAGGTGTGTAGCCAAATGTGTTACAAAGCAAGATATTACTTTTGTTCTTAAAAATTGTTATTTAATATTTTAAAACTGATTTGTGTGCGTGAAAATTATTAATCCTACGACATTTTCTAAAAAATACATGAAAGGAGCGTGAAAAAATCATTCTATTTTAAAACATCAAAGTGAATTGCCGAACTTCTTGAGGGCATGTGCAACGGTGGAATAATTACACGGTAAACTTGATGCTACTCTGCTAATGTCAACGAATACACACTGTGCGGTCTGGTCGTTACACAGGGAAGTCTGCTGCTGCATATGAACACTCTGACAAGTTTATAATTTAATTTGTTGAATTTAAAATAGAAGGATTTTTATGCACTCCTTTCAATTACATGTTAGAAGAATTTGTGAAGTTAATAATTTTCCTCCTCACAAATAAATTTCACCATATATTTTTCAGGTAACAATTTTATAAATAACATGAGTGCATTGTAATGGCAACAGTTTTCCCCACACACCTGAAGATAGTAGCATGTTGAAACACATTGAATGTGTATAATGCAGTTGTATTTAAATAGGTATCTTATGACTGCAACACACAGTATTAATCAGAAGTATACCATGGCACCGAAGTGTTTAATTCCATAGTTGATGAGTATTTTAATCAATTTTATGTCAGAAATTACTGTGTTGTCAAACACATGCCATCTGTGGTTAGTGAAGTACTTAATTTTGAATTTTCAGTTGTCTGCTGTTTATATTGGTGGCTACAGAAAGCAGTGTGATTGATTCCTCTGTAAAAACTGCTGGCTATAATGATACAGTTGATAGTGAAATTTTAGCAAAGAACGCAGAAACAGTAGAGGAGTACAGTGAACAACCAAGGCAGAATGTTCCTTTAAGTGGGAATGAGAAGGATCAAAGGGAAGAAGTGGTTGGAGACACACATCGGGTATGTATACGTGAAATATCTTATGTATTCCTGTTGCTAAACTTAAGGTTTATTTACAGAGTATAACACAGATTGTTTGTTTTAAAGTTAAACATCCCGTTGTCTTCTAGCATTAACACAACTTTATTTTGGTAATTTTTATGGCAGCTTGTTCCGATCCAAACGGGTCATCATCAGGCTAATACTTGTTAAAACATGTAAAAAGATATACAATTACAATTCATAAGATGAGACCTTACAACAACATGCATAAAATATGAATGTAATAGTAAGTTCAACATAAAACAGGCCACAAAGACCCGAAAGGGGAGTAGAGGTATGGCTCTACTCCTTCTTTAACCTCGGCGCTAGATGGCGGGGTGGGTGGTCAATGCCATGCCCTGGGAAGGCTCCGGTACCCATTGTGTGGGAAGCTGTGTGGGCCCCAGGGTCGGTCTGGACAGGTGTGGAAATTCTTGCTACCACCGTGGTTTGATCCCCAGACCGTCCAGCCCGTGGTCATTCCGTATACTGACTGAGCTATCCTGGCCCACCATAAAAATGCTTCATAACATTATTGTAAAATGTGTGATCTCATTTCAGAAAATGCAGTTGTATAAATTTTTAAGTGTTTTATCAAGTATTAGCCTCATGATGATTCTTGAGAGTGGACAACATTGCTGTACAAATTACCAAAAATGAAGCTGTGTTAATGGTTTTTATTTATTACTTATTACTTTTACTTGCTACTGCATGCTTCTCATGTAGCCCTCCCAACTTAAATTTCTTAGATCCTTATTGCATATTTATGTACATGCATAATAACCATTGCCACCGGGTGACAGCCCATTTGCAGTCAAATATATTATTATTAACAAACGAACAAACTGTTTGTACACTCAGTTCCTGCAACCTGTCACTATGTGCTGGTTTAATTTAAGAACCAGTACAGCTGGTGGTATTATTGTGAGTGGAGATAGCCTGTTTATGTTTTATTTATGGGATATTGTTGTCCGTATGGGCTTGTTTCAAGCCTGCATGTCTTGTTTTATTACCATTGATTTGTAAGGTACTGCTGCCGTATATTCGTCTGTCGGGATAAGTTGTGTGTGTGTGTGTCACATAACTTTATACTATACATTAAAGTGCAGGAAGCATATGTCAGTGAAGTTTTACATTTGACATGCTATAATAGGCTACCTGCTACTGTTAACTGTTACCACATAAATATATGCATGTAGACATTTTCATTTACATTATTGGATTGCGAATTCCAGTGCTCATTATTGGTGCTTATATTTTGAATTGTAGGAGGGTGAACGTGTAGCAGAAATCCATTCTAGTTTTGAAGATGTGGTGTCATTGAATAATGCTGAGATCTCACAGTCTGCTGATGCAGCATCACACATCATGCCACCAGAATCAGTACCAGATGTTAACACTGAGTAAGTTATACCTGTTCTTTTGTTTATTGTATTTTTTTAATTCATGGGCTTGTTCAGCACTAACAAATCTTTGTACTCTGTCATGTTTAGTAAGTTCTGTTATCACACTGTGTTAGGTTATGTTATGTTTACTTGCAGTAGTTGATACCAGATATGTAGCAATGGTGTTAATTTCTCTGATGTCTGTCCTTGAAGAGTGGTACATATGTACATATATGAACACGTGTGAAGGTGCTGTTCCAAGTGCACTGTGCCAAATAAAATGGCTGCTGTTCCGCATCAGGATCAGGTTATTTGTTGGTTAAAACATTTGAAGTTAAATTCTGCTCCTTTGTTTTGTGTATACATGTGCTGAACTGCACCTTTAAATATGGTAGTTTTAGTACTGTTCTCACCTCTAGTGCTCATTCAGCATTGCCTTCAAAATGTGCTGCTATGTTCCTTATTGTATGTTAGTAATGTAATTATTTTGTTGTTTTTTATGTTGTTTTGTAACCATGTACACTGATATTTATTAACCCTTGGAGGATTTTATTGTCTGTTAAGGGATGTGCAGCAATATGCTTGGAAAATGGAAGTGTGTGTAGTTGGCACATTTGAGGAGAGTTGTGTCAACCAATTTTCTTACATGGAAAATGTCAACATAAAATTTTTACAGTGAATTTGAATATTGCTCCTAGTCCTTTCAAGGTTCATTTTTGAGTCCATAACAGTTGGATGATGCATTTGTTGTAGAATAATGTGAACAGTTTTTATAACAGTAATTAACTTAAACCAGGGGTGGGCAAACGTTGCCATGTAGGTAAGATGCAGGCAATTTAAAAAGTTGGCCTATGGGGTTTTTGATCTTTTGGGATGTTACGCAGTGTTGATTGGTAGTTAGTTACTGATGTTTCAGGGACAACCTGTTGGTCCTACCTTCAAGGGTCAAGCTAGAAGACCCAGAAGATGGGACTGATAGGTTGTCCCGAAATGTCAGTCCAACTACCGATCAGTGCTGTGTAACATTCCAGAAGAACATAGGTCTCATTTGCACTGGTGGAAGCCATGGCCTATATTGCAACCACAAGGTAACTGAGTTTCTTGTACAGAAATGTATGTTTTGGCATTCTGTCGAGGGTCCCTTTTATTGTTGTCCTTGCGTGGCTGCTGTAGGGTGAATATTGTACTCTGTGAGGTTTGAGGTTTTTGTATTGGCATTGCTGAAGATTCAAGCCACCTGGGTTGTTATGCTGTGTTGATTGGTAATAGTTACTAATGTTTTGATGGAACTGGAATGTTTGACCCAGAATCACTGATAGTCCTACAGAATGGTGGTGACTCTGCCAGTTGATGCAGCATAATGTCCCAGAAGACTTGAACCTATTTAATGTGTTGTTTCTGCGTGGTTTTCCGATATGTCTGTAACATGATGGAACTTTGGTTACTCTGTGTGTGTGTGTGTATTTTACTGATGTTGCGGTATAATTCCATTGTCTACAGTGTGTTATTGATTTCACCATTGTAACTGTGTTTCAAGGCCATGTTCAGGAACCTTGCTGTATGTGCTTGCTTTCTAGTGAAATGAGTATTGATTGCTAATATAGCAGGTTATGTCTGATGGTTGAAACAAGTTTCTCTTGGAAACAGTTCAGCATAGTAGTTTACTCCCCCTGTATGGAGTGCAGTATATTTTTTAACGTATCCTAGCAACAAAGAAGTGTTTCCACGGACTGAGAAAGCATTTGAGGTCCCAGTTGACCTCAAAAAACACTAAAATATTGATGTATAAAGTACTCATTAGACCTGTACTTACATATGCCTCCAAAACATGGACTCTATCTAAAACAAATGAGCAGTGGTCAAGTCTGTTCAAAAGAAAGGTGCTTCGATGTATCATTGGGGCGAAACAAGAGAACGAAACATGGCGAAAAATATGCAGCTATGAACTATATGAAGCATTTAATGAACCAAACATTGTTAATTACATCAAAGTCAATAGACTAGCATGGGCTGGGCACTTGATGCATATGAATAATGATAGAATTCTTGAAAAAAATATTCAACGCCAAACTGGATGTAGTGAAGAGCTGGAAGACCGAAACTACGATGGGAAGATGGAGTTGATCAAGACATGAGAATATTAGATGTCAAGAATTAGAAGAAGGTCACCCTCGACAGGGATGAATGGGCAAAGTTTCTGAAGAAGGCCAGGGCCCATCAGGGGCAGTTGAGCCAATGATGATGATGATGAGTATATTTTTGAGTTAAATTTAGGCTGCATGTTAGGACATGGATTTTGGAGTATGTAGTCTTTAGAGCAGTGGTTTATTGAAATACCTGTACAATAGAAATACATGTGTAAGCTTCTGTTTTTGTATGTATGGTTTTGTCATTTTATATCTCCTGTAAATTGCGCCAGTAGAAGCATAGTACCTGGGAACTAAATTCAACTGAAATGTACAGTTACCGTACGTCATACGTTTTTCTGGATGAGTTCGCTTTTTTCATTCTGCGGTTTATAGTTCACTTGTCTGTATGGGGTCAAGGTTGTGTATGATTCTGCTCTGTCTTCATTCACTGCTCTGTTCTACTTATAATATAGTACTGCATTTATCTGTGAAAGTAAATAGCCTTATTAGGTGATGTGGCTTCATTAATCAGTTGTGGTGTAGTGTTTTTCAATGAGGAGTGCACAGAGTGCTGTCACAGACCTCATTTATGCTACTTCAGCAATTGGAAGTGTTGTCTGTCATCTGGAATAATCTGTTTTTTTTTTAACTACCAAATCTTGTCCTTTTTAAGTACACTTTAACGACTAAACTTTGTTTATATTTCTACAAATTTTTTGCCTCTTCTTTTAATTTTGTGGTATTTCGTGATACTAGTCGTGTTGTGAGGTGGAGGACTCTTGTTTCTGGATTGGTCATAGCACAAGTCAGATTGGATGGGCATAGATCTGACCAAGTTACTTGCTAGCTGAGCTCCTGAATGCTGTTTGTCAGCAGTCAGCTGCTGTCAGCAGTCAGTGTGGCATGTTTGCTGTTAGGCTTACCTCAGAAAGGCCAGGCAGCATTATTCCTCAGTCAAAAACATTAACCCTGTTGGGAATGTATTTACAGGTTCAATGTGGACATTTTTGAAACAGGTAGAAAACATTTTGTGGCAAAAATAGAGTGCTCCCGTTCTTAGCAGTTTGCCTCTTCACCGCTGTTCCAACCACCAGCATGTAATCCATAGATAACAGATATGTTTTGACAATTTGAATTAATTTTGTTCCCTTTAGTTTAAAATATTTAACACAAGTAATTAATAGCATCCTGTTGATCCTGATACCCTCTAATGACGTTCATTATGACGTTGCAAATAGAGATATTCGTATGTGTTCAGGAATACATATTTAGATTTGTAGGCTCGTACTTTGAGACGTAGGGTACTGGTTCAGTGACCGTGTGACATATTGAGCTGAAAATTACATCTGTAGGGTCATAAGGACAAACATGGCTGCAATCTTGGAATTGTTGGGGTATAATGAATTAGACACTTACTGTTTGTATTGATTGAAAAAATACTTCCCTTGGAGAATTATTTGAATGGTGCTGTTTTAAATTTACTGAGTGTCATTACTGTATGCATATGTATAAGCAAATGAAGTATTGTACAATGTTACAGTGCCTGTGTACAGTGTGATGAAATTGCTATTGATGATGATGATCCTAAATAATAAGGTAGTTGTGATGTAATGTTGTTAGAAGGGTACTTTCACATCAGTATATTACATCACTCAATCACAGATTGTTGTTTTGGAGTAGACAGTGATGGTCACATCAAGGTTAATGTCTTCACAGATAAAAGTTTGTATGAATGTGTTAGGAAACAATCAGCCTTTATTGCTGTTGAGTAGGAAAAATATATATGTGTATAATGAAAATGTTAGTAAATATAGGTCCTGAACTCTGAAGTGGGACAGAAATGTCTGAACTTTTGTACTTTACTCATAACAAATATAGTCAGTTTCCCATGCAGCCCCTTCTCATGTGACCTGAGTTGCTAAGTCCAGCAAAAGGGCATTTTTGGAAGCGTCTGTGGAAGTCCTGTGTTTGAACTTGACAGGTGTAGTTTTTTGTGATGACATGGTCGAATTTTCTCTCTCTGAGTACTAGGATTTTGGGAACAGAAAAGAGTTGTGTGGAACTAGATGTGCAGAATACAGAGGATGGGCATGTAGATATGCAGCTTCTGGTTCAAACTGTAGGATTCCATAAAAGGCGGAGAATTTTGTGACTGGCTGAGCGACGGGTAGATTTTCAATAATAATTCTGCTCCATGGAGTCGATTAGTTGTATGCACTCAGATACTGAGTTTTGCTTTCAAATCCACTTGAGCGAAGAAATCCTCTTTTGCACAATTCATTCATTGTAATGGCTGTTAATTTCTCAAGGTGTTCTACAGTTGGTATACCAGGCATTACACTTCAGATTGTTGTGTGCCTGGACCTTGTCCATTGTGTTGTCCTGAACAAAGAACACGACGTTTTGGGATCCAGACAGTTCCGTTTCAATCAAGTATGGGATCATTTGTGTTTTGTTGTTGCCACACTGTTGTGTTTGTTCTTCAATCAAAGTGCACAAAATACAGACGCCGAGTAATCCAAAGTATAGTAGCTATCATAAGGGAAAGATAAAATACAGAACTGTTAAGATTTAAAACCGTCCACTTGTCTAAGTTGTAGACCATTGCAGCATACATGGGGCATGGACGTGGGGTTAGCAGTTGTGGTGGTATCAGATGGAGTCAGTTGATCAGATTCATGCTTCAGACTTTTGAACCTAGGGTAGAGGACAGACAAAGCATAACTTGAGAGAAAATAATCACCCATCCAAAGACTGTTATAAATTGTTTGAAAATTGTAGTGAGTTGGAACAGACTATAGCAGTGGTTCCCAAAGTGTGCTCTGCGGATCTCAAGGGATCCGCAAATAGTTCCTTGGGGCTACCTGGATACATTCCTATAATGGCCACTGTGAGGTATACTTATTTTTCAATTAAAGGCTTGATGTTTTGTTAAAAATAATCGCGGAACTTCCTTAAATGGCGATCTGTTTATTTCGAATAACCGTTAGAATATCAAATCAAGAAACGTCCTGTACCCACGAAGCGAGCGACACTCGGTTTAATTAGGTCAAATCATGCAATGCATTTTAAAGGCACGCTACTGGTATGTATCTGTCTAAAATCAGTACTTAGATATAAATTTTTAATTTTGCGTTCTTGTCATTCGGACAGTGTATATTTCCGTGAGCAAGGATGTGAGGATCCGTGGTTATTTTTCGAAGCAAAAAGGGTTCCGAGAGCAAAAATGTTTGGGAAACGCGGGTCTTGTGGACTGAGGAAGAAAAATAACAATGCCCCCCCCCCCCAAAAAAAAAAACAACAAAAAAAAGAAAATTAGGATGGAAAGCAGCGGGTTGGATTCAGGCCGTGCCGTTCCTACAGAAGGTGAAGGTGTGGGGTTCATGATAGGGATAAGCTGTCATGAGGTCATTGTTAAACTTCACCTACAGACGGAAGTCTGTCATTGTGTCGGGCCATATTTGTTAACGCTGTCTCACTACTCTGTAGGCAGAAGTATGTACGTGTAAAACATGTAGGTTGTATACACCGTTCGATTGCCTTAGGGCTCGATCGAAACCCCAGTGAAGTGTATTCCGCAGTGGGCGCAAGGTCGCCCTGAGTGACGCAAGGTGAAGGAGCTGTCATGGTATGTACGTGCAAGCGACCTGTGACCGTCGCCGCAGGTCGTTTGAGCAAATGCTTGGCAAAACCGCGTCGTTGTCCGGGGCTTGCACCTAGCTGTTGCAAAGGATTCCTTACTTTTTCCTATTACCTGGCGCAGGAAACAACCCGATTCCGAAATGTTGCTTTTTGAAAGGGACTCGTATGACGGGCAATGTATTAACATGTTAGTCAAATAATGGTTGTAAACCACCGTCAGAAACCTGCAGGTTAAGTAAGTTCTTTTACAGTAGTTGAGTGGTCTTCCATTTCTAGATATTGTTACACCAGCGGCGCGCAGATTTTAAAAACCTAGGAGTCCCCTCAAAATTCTAGGCGCCAGAAGGGTGACAAGAAGGAAGGTCCTTAACCCCTATCATGCTAACGTGGAAAATATGGTGAGCTAACAGTGCCAGTAAATGGGATTTAACTCGGCGTTTAAAGGGTTAATGAGGAGCAACAGATTTAAGCGCCACCGTGCAAAATTCCGTCCCCCGCGCGACCTGCCGCCCGTGATTTGTGCACCTCAATGTCAGACTATCGTGAAAGTAACACAACAAACACGTGGAACTCAAAACGTTCGGCTACTGTCCGGTCGGTCCATACAAATGGTCCGCCGTGTCTTGATTTCACAGGGTCATTTTGAAGGGCTTCACGTATTGCACAAGTATTGAAATTTACATTAATAGTGTAGGCCTGTGTTAGAGTTGTGGAACGTGTGTCGCCCTTGAAAATGATGTACGGTTTTGAAACCTTTCGAGCAAGTTCTGCAGACCGAACAGTAAACGAACTTTAAGTCGTCTGTGATGCTTGTTTTAATTATTATCTAGTGGTGTGTGTGCGTGCGTGCGTGCGTGCGGAGGTATAAGTGTAATATAATGATGGGTGTTTGAATGGGATTGATGATCTGTCAGACATGTACAGGGTCCCTGTTTAACCTGCTTGTTGCACTAACATAATGACCGCAGTAACCATGATCCCCCCGATTTACAGCCGCTGGTCATGGACTTGACCAAGGAAGGCAAGCTGCATCGTTAATTCTGTTGCCTTATATCGGAGGACTTCTTGCAAGATTTATTTTAATAACTGGCCTTTGCCTTGTACAGGGATCCAGTTGTTTCAAAACCAAAAACAGGGGCGATTAATAACATTTACATGGCCTGGGGGGGGGGGGGGGGGAGGGAAAAAAAATTTTTCATCTTGGCGCCGGAAAAAAATGAAAAAAAATTTTTTATTCCTATTTAAAAAAAAAAAAAAAAAAAAAAAAT
>Ga0123357_10012525_pt1 | contig 10948 bp, 5 predicted proteins | sample TergutEmb28metaG_FD_89873 | JGI IMG/M metagenome (GOLD analysis project Ga0123357, IMG submission 89873) | Embiratermes neotenicus P4 segment gut microbial communities from Petit-Saut dam, French Guiana - Emb289 P4 | ecosystem: Host-associated > Arthropoda: Insects > Digestive system > Gut ... | reverse complement strand
TGCGGGTACAGTTTTTAATACTCCTGATGATGGGTGCTGTGACACCCGAAACATGTAGTGTAGCTTTGCAGTAAATAAATATCTGCATACTGTTGCATCTGTTGGATTTTTATTCACATTGAATTACGATGCACGGAACCACGGGCTTAAAAAAATGATTTAAAAGTGTTTTATGTGAAATTATATGTGCATTCGTTGGTTGATAAATTGACGCGATTTATAAGTTGTTCGCCTCGTATCCTTGTCGCCGTAACTTCTCCACTGTTCGTTCTCACGTTTAAAGAGGAGTGGGTCTGGGATTTGTTTTGGGATGTCCTTAGAAAACCCGTTGACTGAAGCTGCAGTGTCTCGAAGATACACAATTGAGCTGTGCTTTTGATACAGATGTTGGTCTTTACATTACCAGATGCTCCTTTCCTAACAGTTGCACTATATGAAACAAACTCCTTGCAGTACGCTACCCTCCTATCACTTCAGGGGGATCTGAACCCGTAAATCGTGCTTCGAAATCTGCCGAGTATGCTCTGGCGCCATCTGCTAAATGCATGCCACAACACAATATGAGCAGGGTTTTGATGTGCATTCTTCGCAAGTTCGGGTAGCTGAAGTGATGGGTAAGACACGTACCTGAATGTGGGAGTTAACATTTGAAACAGAATATGTGCCTAACAGACTTACAGACAACGGTGCTTGATGACAGTTCAGATGGAGAATAGGCGCTGTAGATCAGTCAGTATACAGTGGCTTGGAAGACCGGTGTTCCATTCCGACAGATGATTGATTTTTAGGCGCGTTCGCATTTTCCCTTGACGCTGCTACTAGCTTCATTAGGTCTATGCCCGCGTGTCGCAACTCGGCTCCCTCTGGACGGAGTTTCGTGCGATTTTATATTGGAGACTTTTTCGCGACGAAATCCCGTCGAGAAAATCCAACTTTGGGTAAAATGGGACCGAAATAGCTGGCACCTTGTATTAAGACATAAGTTAGTTTTATTGTTGCCGGCGATTTAAAATCGTCTTAAAGGCATTTTTGATAGCGACACGCAGCACTACGATGCCAACAGAACGCATTGTTGCCGCAAAAGGAGCATTCTGCAGTGGACGAGTTACGTCAGTGTATACGCAGTCGACTAGTTGGCGAACACGCCGCATTGTTACGTTGCCCGTCGTGTTCCATTGGCATCACGTCTAGAATGCTGTTGGGCCCACCCAGCCTTGTGGCCTGTGGGTATCGTGGGCTCGTTTGGCTGTAGCAAGGGGGCCAGAACCGACAGATCGCATCCACTTGCTGTCTGAATACTGACAGGCGAACTAGGCGAAGGTTACGGGAGCGGAATATCGTAAAGACTACATCGCTGGTACGTAAAGTGTGGGAAGTTACTATTTGCCTTCAGTATTCATTCAGGGCTGTAATGTCCAAGTTTAAGAATGTGTCGTGTTGTGATTGTCGTGTATACAGAGTAATTCACTCGGTGAATATCCCGATTTTATAGTTGTAAATCACGGAGTAATTTATTGATGAAATCGAAACCTGGTGAGTACATACATTAACAGGGATCTGTTGAAGGGTTGGTTGTTTGGAAACAGACAGTGCAGTGTTAACTGCCCGAAATTAAAAATTGCCAACGAAGTTATTGTAATTCGTCCTGCCACACTGGCTACAACATGTCCGAACGTCGAGCATCGCGTCTGTTTATCCAGGCGAGAAGAAACCACTCGGTCATCACGCATCTGTCGATGTATATACGCGCAAAATGTTGTTCTCGTGATTTTTAATGGATTTTTGGAACTGACGTGTTTTCCCTGCCCTGTATCTGTATCAGTTAACACGTAATGGTAAAGTATCAATGTAGTTCTTTTTGCGACCTGCACCATTCGATGTATTCTAAACGCAGTGGGGAAATAGGAATATAACGAATAATCAAAACCACACGACGTCAGTTTCCAAGCCTCGTTCTGGATTTTTCAGTTACGTGCTATTTATGCGGCTGAGATATTAGCTGGGTACGAACCGACTCGTCGCACCGGTGAAGTGCTAGCTCTGTTGATGCATGCCAGTATTTCTGAACAGCCGTCCGCCCGCCCACTCGCCTTCACGCAGACCGGCCGGTTGTGAGTCCACCACACACAGCCGACGGCTGAACTTAACCCATACCGTTGCTGTAAAGAGTTATTCAATGCGTGCGGGTGGCCAGTCATTTATCCTTTTGAGTTTGAACCTGGTCCAACAAGTCGTCACATTGGGCAGCCGGGATTTCACTTTGCCTGTTGACGTCTCCTGTTTATTCAGAATTACGTTTCAGTATGATCACTCCATAATGCCTAGCGTGTGGCAGGTTCTGTAGGCGTGCAGGTATTGACAACCATAAATCACGACACGTGGGAAAATTACTGTAACGTATTGTGATTTTATTTACGGGATATCGGGTGTTTCGACCGGAAAGATTCCGATTATCTTCTGGGGTATTAATGTGCGTAGTCTGGCTGTGTTTGCGAATGTTTCGGAGAGACCATCGCTTTCTGCGTCTACACTGACGATGGTGTAGCTGACCTGGCCATCAGTTTTGCGCTGCACCGATCATCAGTGTAGGGTGGCGAGTGTGCTTCCTGGGGCAGACTGGATTGACAGTAAGGTCGGATTGGAAAAGAATGAGGACTAGCAGAAGGGCGTGAAATAAGGTGGACGACATTGACGGAGGTTCGTTACAGCTGTCATTATGGACGTCCCCACAAAGTGTGACAAAAATGATTTAGATTTTCTCCCTCCTTGTACGTGGGCCGAGGTAGCTTAGTCGGAATAGCGACTGGCTACGTGATGGACGGTCCGGGGATCGAATCCCAGTGGGAGGTGAGGTTTCTGCACCCGTCTAGACCGGCGCTGGGTTCTATCCAACGTACTGTACAATGGTTACCGGGTCATTTCCGGGTTAAAGCAGCCGGGGCGTGGCCTTGACCACCGACTCCATTTAACGTCGAGGTTAAAAAAAGAGTAGGGTATTCCTGTACTCTCCCTCTGGGCTTTTATGGCCTTTTCTATTGTGAACTTGCCTCTCGCTGTAAAGCCATTACTACGTCGTAGAGCAGACCGGAGAATTTTGCCTTCTATGCACACTGATGCGTACCAAGCAGCCTACTCCTCCCTTTGTCGGTCTTGCTCGTGAATGTCCCGAAATGAGTCTCCCTTTCGCGTGATGCCAGCTGTGTTATTTACTCTGATTAGTAAAGACCAGATTTCTGACATGGAAATGAAAGTCCGGCATAAGCCTGAATATACAGTAATTAATAAAAGGCAAATTACGTCGGAGTAACTGCGACGGAAATTTACAGAGAAACCGTCGGCCACCCTTCAGCGACGGTGATAAACAAAGAAGTGTCAGTCTGTACTTCGTACTCTGCATTGGGTCACGTAGTGTGAAACAACAAACCCTAAAAGCATAATAAATATTTCCGCATACGCAACCGACGTTCGTTATAACGGAGACTGTAGAGTATTGAGAGGCCTTCGTAACCACATGCTACCGGTTGATCATGTTGGCCCGAAGCGGTAAACCTAATTTGTATTCCGGAAGTGGCAAAAGTGTCTCTGTTCATGCCTTGAAGGCATGTAGGAGGGGTGGAGACGAAGCTCCATAAAGCTCCTCTCGTCCTTAAGCTCGGCATTGGTCAACCTTACTTCCTAACTGCTATACCCCTAGGGAACAGGAGGCTGGGTGAGCCGGTGTAGACGTTTTGGAGGATGGAAAAATCTCGTCTCTTGCCGGGATTCGAACCTCGGATCGTCCAGCCCGTAGCCAAGGCACTATACTGACCGAGCTACCCCGGTTCATCCGGTAGGTGACCGGTTTGAACGTCAGTTTGGACATTGGCTGTCTTGACTGGTTCTTTGAGGCTATTCTCAGATCCTCCTAGAACATGCCGGGGTAATACAGTGCGTTCTTTATGGTTTAACCGAGCACCGCAGCTGCCCCAGGATATCACGGCATATGCAGGCTTTGTACGCGATAAAGCTGCCGTGCTTGGTGCCGTGATAAAGGGAACATTTCCTCAAATTAAGCCAAGAGCGCTACACAGCCTCATATATTCACTAATGCCATCTGACGCTACATCAGCTGAGCTACTGTCAGCGTAACTACCTACTGGATTCCTAGAAAAGAATATTTTCGAAGTTAACACTTGCGACAAATACGCCTGTTTTAAATTTTTGTAATTGTAATGTATATGTCATCCAGGTTGCTGTCCAAAAATTTAAAAATCAAGGTATATAGAACTATAATTCTGCCCGTTGTCCTGTATGGGTGTGAAACTTGGTCGCTGACATTGAGGGAGGAACGTAGGCTGAGGTGTTTGGGCCTAAGAGGGACGAGGTAACAGGGGAATGGAGAAAATTACATAATGAGGAGCTTAGGGATCTTTACTCCTTACCCAATACTGTGCGGGTTGTAAAATCGAGAAGAATGTGGCATGTGGCGCGTGTGGGGGAGGGGAGAGGTGTACACAGGGTTCTAGTGGGGAAACCTGAGGGAACGAGACCATTGGGGAGACCCAGACATAAATGGGAGGATAAAGATGGTTCTTCGGGAAGTGGGAGGGGGTGGAGACTGGATGGAGTTGGCTCAGGATAGGGACAGATGGCGGGCACCTGTGAATACGGTGATGAACTTTCGGGTTCCATAAAGTGCAGGGAATTTCTTGACTAGCTGCAGAACCAGTTAGCTTCTCAAGAAGGACTCTGCTGCATGGAGTAAGTACGTAAGTAATGTATATGCATGTTTATTCTCGAAATGGTTATGCATCTTTGTACAGTTTTTGCCCCTAACGTTGTTATCATTGCTTATTTGCAGTTGTCTCGATTTCACTTGATGTCGTCATTTTATTCATGTGTTACTCCAACATTCGTGAGCTGTTAGTATGTGGATATCATTGATTCCGCTTTTTTTAGTCCCGAAATTATTCGTCATTAAATTTCTTTCTTTCCATATTTCCCCCAGACGCTCGAGTCTGTCATGTTAAGTTCTAGCGTCGGTAGTTTTGTTGCGACCGTATGCATGACTGCATGGAGCCGAGTCTTGGAGAAACTTATAGTTCCGTACCTAATCAAGAACGGGGACCGCTGTAGCACAGTGGTTAAGGTACTGTGCTACAAATCGGAAGGTCGCTGGTTCGATCCCAGCTAGTGTCAGTGGACTTTTCCTTGACATAAAATCATTCCGATCGCACTATGGCCCTGGGGTCGACTCAGCCTCTAACAGAAGTGAGTACCAGGAGTATTTCCTGGGAGTAAATATGGCCGGTGCGTAAGGCTGACAACCTACCACCATCCTGTGCCATTGTCACGAAATCTGGGACCCTTAACGTCCTGGAACCCTCTGGGCCTGTGACAGGACTGCTTTACGTTTACCTAATCAAGAAATTCCCCACATGTACAGGGTGTTTCAGGAGGAAGAGTAAATATTTTAGGAGGTGGTAGTATGGACTGTTTCGAGTAAATAAGTTCACATAAACATGTGTCCAATTTTCAATAGGTGTGAAGTTGGCGAGTACGGATGAGATTTTTGTCTGTGGGGATGGATGAAAAGCGAATTCTACAGAAAAGAAAAAAAGTAGACGCAAGAGACGAATTGGTCGCTCGCATTATGAACAGTGCTGCCCTCATAAAGCAAGAACACCAAGACGACCTCAGGAGATCTACACGAACTGTTGCCAAGAAGGTTGAAAAGTGCATTGAAGTCGATGGTGGGATTTTTGAACACTTACTTTGAACTGTTGCAGTTTATTGAGATCATTTATATAACCAGTAAATGCAATCAATACGTCTTTTGTCTTTCCTTCATACTTTTTGTAAGGCGTTTTCTGCGTAACATTCAAACACCGGGCCTGTAACGGGATCAATTTACCTTTCAGTACCTTCAAATAAGCCAGTGCCGTCCCCAAAACTCTGGTAGCCCCCACCCTGACCATGGTATTGAGCGCTTAGTTCTGTAATTGTAAATGTCGTTAAGTGAAACAGAAATGAAAAACGTAGCAAAGTGGTTTAAGGACTTTTGGTTCAATAAGCTGTTTAACTGCAGTGTCTCCATTGTGGCGGGCAGTGCATGCATAGTAATAGAACAGAGGCCTTTTAATAAAGTATGGGCGTGTGGAAGCTTATATACAAGGCTAGAGGTTGCTGTTTTGTCTTTATGCTTGTTAGAAGTTGTACTTGGTAGCAGTTAACGAATAGGAGTAGAAGATTGCAGAAGTTCCCGGCACCGAAACGCAGGCTTGTCCGCATTGTAGTATCCACGTTTGCCGAAGAAATTGATAGGGTGTTTCCAGTTGCCGTAGGAGCACTACCTAGCCCCCCCCCCTCCGCTCCTATTGTTTGTGGAATTTAATATTACCGTATATTCTCAAATCTAATCCGCACTAGTTTTTGCCGATTTCTTAAACGGAAAAAAAAAAGGTTAGTTCGCGGTTCCAATGCGCACCTTTCCTTCAACCGCCCCTTGCCTACAAGGCAGACTGATTGAATAATATTGGATGTTACCGATGCTTTAACCGTTATCCGTTGCATAAGCAATGCTTTGGACGGATTCGAATATGAAATTCTATGGGAGGACAATGGTGAAGATAAAGATGATAGTGACTGGATTACGGATAACGATTCAGGTATGAGTGATGACGGCAAGTCTGATGAATAATAAATTATAAATATTATATAATATTATAAATAATAAATTATTGTGTTGTATTGTATTGTTCTTAGGGCACGTACAGCGTCTCTATCATTTTTTCCAAAATCCAGCTCACGACCGCGAATATAATCCGCACGCGATTCTAATCCGCATCTGATTTTTTAGCCCTCTGAGACTGTAAAAAGGGTGCGGATTAGATTCTAGAATATCCGGTATCTTACCGTAAGTGTGGTGGAGTCGGAGTAACGAAACCACTGTAATGACTAGGCTACGGGCTGGACGGTCGAGGGTTCAAATCCCGGTAAGGGCTAGAGATTTTTCTTCTCTCTACAACGTTCACACCGGCTCTGCTACCCACCCAGCCTCGTATTGTATGGGTACCAGTGTTCTTTCCCGGGGGCAAAGCGGCCGGGGCGTGAAGTGAACTACTCCGTCTGGTGCCGCCATTTAGAATGAGTGGAGCTATATGCCTGCATGGCGTGGGTGGGGAAAACTTTACCCTGTAGCTTACTGTAAGTGTAGAACTTGTGAATTTATTGGGCTCAGGTACTTTTGATAAAACTTGTTCGTATGTGCAGGGAAAGTATGTACGTTTACAGAAATCCTCGGTGCAGTTGTTGGTCTGAATTCAGTTACGGTGTCCATAATCACAGTAATTTAAAGTCTAAATGTCACCGCGCCTAGTGCTAGTTGTACAGTAGTAGGTCGTTGGCCGTATCGATCTTCTGTTGCCGTAAGTATTATGTAAAACAGTGTCGTGGAAGTAGAGAGTCCTGGAAGTAAGCCGCCCCAAAGGCAGCCGCTACAGAATCACAGTGTTGCTGGTCGTATGGCTGTGTGACACGATGAATACCTGTACTGAACATTAGCCGTTGTGTGTGGTAGAGCTATTGATTTGCCACGTTCAGAGAAGGGTTGTCATCACCAGCAGTTCGAATTACAATTAGTACGCGGTACATCATGATTACAGTTAAAGTTGTTTGTATGACCTAGGAGGGACGAGGTGACGGGGGAATGGAGGAGATTGCATAATGAGGAGCTAAATAATTTGTACTCCTCACCCAATATTGTGCGGGTGATAAAATCGAGAAGAATGAGATGGGCTGGGCATGAGGCGCGTATGGGTGAGGAGAGGGGGTCTATAGGGTCTTGCTGGGGAAACCGGAGGGAAAGAGACGAGTGGGGAGACCTAGGCGTAGATGGGTGGATAATATTAGGATGGGTCTCCAGGATGTGGGATGTGGGTATATGGACTGGATTGGGCTGGCCCAGGATAGAGACAGGTGGCGGACGTTTGTGAGTGCGGTAATGAACCTTCGGGTTCCGTGAAATGCGGGGAATCTTGACTAGCTGGAAACCAGTTAGCTTCTCAAGAAGGACTCTGCACCATGGAGTAATTAAGTACACGTATGTTTGTATTTCTGTAGCTTCGTTGGTGTAGTGACTGGGATGCGGGCTGGGTCGATACCTGTTCTTCACATGTGGGTTCCGGAGGTTCTTCTTGGAATAGTAGGGTGGTCGGTGACTGAAACTTAACTCTCGCCGTCCTGTAGTGCCGAAGTTATAATACGTGGAGCTAAAACTCCACCCCCATATCTGTTCATCTCGTGGTGCGCAGTCATGCACAAAACGTTACCTTAACTGCTGCACCACTTGGTGTAATATGCTAACCACCAGACCACAGGGACAGCGATGAGGAATTCATGCTTACAGACAGCCAGGTGTCTTGTTCTGGGGAATGGGCCTTCGACCTTTATCAGCTTTCTGCTTATCTTGTTTTCGTTTTTTGTGATTTATTTATGTTTACAGCTCGCATATGGTGTTCGTCATTCCAGGAACGTTTCGATGTTTATAAACGAGAAAAGTTTTCACAAGTGTGAAGGTAAATTAGTCCAGAGTTGTCCCTGTGCGCGCTATGAAGGCGTACGAGGGAGTATGGGTATAGCGCCATTCATTATTAGTCCCACCTTCACGACCTGACCGCTTTACCTCCGGGAAAAGTCCCTGTTACTCAGAAGGCTGAATGGGCCCCAGAAGCGGTCTGAGAGCTTTGCAGGGGAGAGAAGTGTCTTGCCTCTTGCCACCAATCGAACCAGGATTCAAGAATATGTCTATTAAGTTTGTGTTTCGTGATTCCGGTCCATTGTGATTGGGTTTTCCCGTTGAATGCGTGAATAGTCACAGGCTATATGCATGTGTAATTCCTTGTAATATCGACTCGCCTTCCCCGTTATTTGGAATGGGCTTTCGGCGTGGGCGCAACAAAGCGATATTAAGGGAATAAATTGGTATAGGTTAAATGCGACTTAAACGCAGCAAAACAGTCTTTGCTCCATAATTTAGTTTTTCCATGACGTTATAGTTTAAACTGGGTAACCGTAACAGAGTTCCAGTAAGTCTTGCCGCATTCTTGGTAAGATAACGGAGCCTGATTTTTACCCCTTTACTGATATAGCACTTTGGAAGGGAGATAGTGTGTGTTCGTGTTTGTTGTGGTATTCAGCTGTGAGATATTGCGTCACTAGTTCGGTCGAAATGACAGTAACTGTGTAAGCCTCTATCGAGCCGAAGCAGTACTCCGAGTCTCCTGTCAGCCCGCGCAAAACAGACGATACTCACCGGCCAGCGGACGTCGCTCGACTGCCACGGTAGTCACCCAAGCCGCAGCCAACTTTTCGTGATCGGGGACCTCGTTCCTGCCTCCGGCGGTGGGATCTAAGCGACCAATAGTCGTCCACGTCTTCGCAAGTGAAGTGGTATAGTGCCGTTCAGCGTTCAGTTGCGCGTAATACTTGGCAGCAGGTGTTCCTGGACGGTAGAGCGAGCGACCCACAGAACTTTCGGTCAGTATTTCCGGGACTTATTACACGTTAGAAATGCCGTTCAGTTCCCGTCAAGGTGACGAGATGTAACGAAATGTACGAAATAGGCCCCTTGTTTCGATACACTTCGAACAGTGAAATTATTCCGAATTTGAATTTTTTTGTATGCGTCGAACGTCTACGTTAATTGTTACGTGTACTATTTAATTTTATGTGTCCGTCTGTCTGTAGTGATTATAAAGGGTTGACAGTATACACGAGTGGCCGCCATCTCAGAAGGGTTTGCTCGTGCTGCTTTATATATTCGTCCATTTTTGAAGCTTGAGAAGAACGACAGTTGACTTCAAATCCCGCAACCAGAGCCGCAGCTTTTATTGTGCATTTTACTTATTCGTGACGTGTTTATGATGGATCTTCAGGAGGTGGGATGTGGGTATATGGACTGGATTGGGCTGGCCCAGGATAGACAGGTGGCGGACGCTTGTGAGCGCGGTAATGAACCTTCGGGTTCCGTGAAATGCGGGGAATTTCTTGACTAGCTGCAAACCAGTTAGCTTCTCAAGAAGGACTCTGCACTATGGAGTAAGTAACTGACGTGTTTATGTGGACATACTTCTCCAAATCAGGCCGTATATGTATGTAGGTGTACACACACATGCGCGCGCATGTATACTCGTATCTTGTGTTTGCCTTACGTGTGTGTGTGTGTGTGTGTGTGTGTGTGTGAAAGATACTGGTTGCTTTTTTTCAGATTCTTACAGCTGTGTTGCTGAAGACTCGAGTTGAAAGTTCGTATTGATTGGTAAGAAGTTACCGTCGTTCCGACGAATTGCGGCGTCTTTATCGTGTTGCGTGAAGACGAAGTCTGCGATCCTCCGAAACGTCGGTAACTTAACCGGTCAACACATACTAACATTCCAAAATGTGTATTTGTTTAAGACACGGTAGACAACAAATGTTATCGAAAATGTGGCGAAGTTCCAGTGTATTGGTATGGTGGTAGTTAGCGAAATTGTAATGACGGAGAAATTGATAGCAAATTGAGTTCATGTAATATTCGCTACGCTTTAAGGGTATTTCCTTCTTCCCGACACCTATTTTAAAAGAATGCGGAGTTTACAGTTTAAAAAATTGTGTTTTTTTTTACCACCTGTAATGTGTGTGCGAAACTTGGTCACTCACCCAGAAGGGAAGAAGATGCATTGAGAATATTTGTACAAAAAAAAATCGGAAGCATAAGAGACCGGGAGAAGTTGTGGAATGAGATGACCGATAAATTTCACTGCTCGTGAGGGTGTATTAAAAAGGTAAAGTGATCCTGTTACAGGTTCGGTGTGGCCCAGAGGGTGGGTAGAGGTATAGCTCTACTCTTCCATGACCGCGGCACTAGAAGGGGGTGAGTGGTCAGCAGCACGCCCCGGCCGCACTTTACCCCCGGGAAAGACCCGGTACC
>Ga0123357_10012524_pt1 | contig 10949 bp, 10 predicted proteins | sample TergutEmb28metaG_FD_89873 | JGI IMG/M metagenome (GOLD analysis project Ga0123357, IMG submission 89873) | Embiratermes neotenicus P4 segment gut microbial communities from Petit-Saut dam, French Guiana - Emb289 P4 | ecosystem: Host-associated > Arthropoda: Insects > Digestive system > Gut ... | reverse complement strand
TTTAAATATATATTATAATATATATATTAAATAATATAATTATATATATATAATATATTAAAGATATATAAAATTAAAAAAAGTTATAAAAAAAAAAAAAAAAAAATAATAAAAAAAATTTTTTTTTTTTTTTAAATTTATTTTTTTTTTTTTTTTTTTTTTTTTTTTTTTTTTTTTTTGCCAAAATATATACTTAATTTCCATCCCACGTGAAAGTAAGTATCATGCTACTTGGCTTCATTGCTTATAGGTTTAGGAACTGCAACATAAAGTGGTGGCTAAATGTAAGTGCTTGACAACACAGCATGCGTCTCAAATTAAGGACTTATTAGATATGTGAATTTTCACATTTTGTATGATTAATTCAGTCATTTTAAGATTAATTTCAGATGAGGTTTACAGCTCCAATATTGGCATTATTGATGGCAGTATTATCATGAATGATATAGAAGTAAGAAAAAGTAGGTATTATCTATAATATGGCCTGCAAACAATTTTTTCATTTGTTATGACCAAATGGTTGCTCATTAGTGAGGTACACAGTGTGGTATAACATCACCTGAAGTATTGTGCACAAAATAAAAATTAGTGTACATTCAGTAAGTCATTTCCATGAATTACAGATTTTTTTAAAATAAAGATCCCTGTACCTCAGAATTAACAACATGTTGCACCACCACAAGCACATCTAACTCTCCCAAACCCTTCTGCAATAAGGAGACAGTAATGTGAGAGCTGACTGTGTTGCTAATGATACAGACTAATCAACTTCAAGGCTTGACTGCTTTAACCATGGTGAAAGAGCCCCTGGTACTGCTGTAATTATTGTTGGATAGGCCTCAGTGCCAGTCTGCACTTTCTGTCTGTTCTTGTCCATTAATGTAACATTGCCAAGTCATTCTACTCCTGATGTGTGCAGTATTTCCTTTTAAAGATTTTGTGAAAAGACTAACATGATTGGTTAATTTGATGCATAGACAGGGCACAGTGTGTGAGGAAGTGACATATATCAAGATCAAATCTTTTATTCATGGAAAATATGGTATGGGGCCTGCCATCAGTACATTTTAATGGCATGAATCCTACTTTCACAGCTTGGAATAGTATATACTTGGAAAATAAGTCAGCCCTGGATGCTGTAGAAAAGGGTTGCACCACATGTGAATATGAACAGTGTGATGGAACTGTAGGTTATGGTGGCAGTCCAGATGAAAATGGAGAAACTACATTAGATGCTTTGATTATGGATGGGTATGTACATAAATATAAAGACACAATTGCCTGATAACGTATGTACATGTGACAGGGAAGTTCATAATTTTCAACAACAATATATCACATATGCTAAACTATGAGCCTTTGAAAGTGTATCATTAGCACCTGCCTGTCAACTTTTGTGTTGTGAAATAACATGTCTTTGCTTAATTTAATGATGGGTTTTTAAGTGGTAGGTTATACAGCATCCACCAAGGTACATAGGATTGAAAAGAAGCAGTTTTGGGATTGCCAGTAAATAAGAAAACCCCAGTGTGATAACTGAAATCCTGGAACATGCCATTTAATTATACAGAATGGGCTAAAAACTATATGGCAGATTTAATTAAATATTGTGAGAATACAAAAAGCCACATTGACATGAAATCACTTACACAATTCGAGGAAACATTTGAACATTTATTACAGGAGTGGAATGCGAACTCCCTTGATTACACTGTAGGTATACCAGTGATAGCCTGCATCATCCCATGTTCACTGTAATATGCAGAGGTTCCCTTGTTGACCACCTCTGTTGTGTGTGGCTACAGCTTTTGTGAGTTGCAGTCAACATAGGAAGTACATTGAAACCTTTGAGTTGGAACAAAGTACAGAAAGCCACAGTAATAATACACAACAGAGCTCGGATCTTCATATTCAGCAGAACTAGTATATTTAAAAATGTGTCTTGATCATAGGAATTAAATTATACAATAAATTGCAAGGTCAAATGAGGAAGCTGGAGAAAATGTAACACTTTAAGAAGTGGAAATAAAAAATAGAGGAAGGGCGACATTTAAGTGAAACAAAAAAAATATATATACATACCTTTTACCTTTATTTAAAACTGTGCATAATCACTTTTCCACATAATCTCCTCCAACTTCAATATATTTTTGCCAACGTTTAAAAAGTTTATGAATTCTGTCCTGTTGCCTCCCAGACCTTGCTTTGTCAAACTAACTTGTTTGCCCCACTTTTTCTTGCTGAAACTGCTGTACCCAATGTCTGTGCTTACATCAACACATTTATCCTCATACACTGCTTGCATATGGTGATGCATGTCAATAGGAGGAATCTTTCCTGCAGTCAGGCACTCAATAACAGCATGATGTTTGAACCTCATGTCCTCACAGCCTTGCATTTTGACTGGCACTGAACTGAAGTTATGAATAGCTATGGGTTCAAGGTTATGCACGGTGGAGGAGCGATATCGCATGACTGCATGGAACCAGTTTTATCCAATTCTCATTACTCTAATAAGAGGATGACAGAAGTGGCAACTCTTCTTAGCCTGTCCTCATATCTCATTAATTAGCAGAATTTCATTTTCATTTATTTGTCATTTGAGAAGATGATTTGTTTTCTTGTTAGGTGTTCCAATTTTAAGTTAGATGACTTTATGGATATGCAAAGTGAGTTGCATAACATCCATATATCCACACAGACCTCTGTGTGAATATATGGATGTTGACCAATAAAACTTTTTCAGGCTACCAGCCATGTCAGAGATAGTATTCAGCATATGCACATGATGTGTTTTTACTTGGACTGTCAGTGAGAACAATTAAAGAAGCAGCATTAATTACTGGATTAGTAGAAATGAAAGCAAAACAAAATACATGAAAGTAAACAGAAATATAACAAATGCAGAGAAAGATTTGATAATAGATGGACTTGTATTAGAAGGGGTTCAGAGTTTTAGATATTTAGGCACCTTGATAAATTCAAAAAGTGTAATAAGTGAAGAAATAAAATCAAGGATTGCTGAAGGTAATATATGTTTCGATAATCTAGGACAGATATTTAGGTCTTAGAGCTATGAGTAAAGCATTTAAAATTAAAATAAATAAAATGATGGTGAAACTAGTTGTAGAGTATGGAAGTGAAACATGGCCAGTGACAGAGATGGATATGAAGAGAATGAATACATGGGACAAGAAGATATTAAGGACCAGTGTGGAGATATTAAGGAATGTGGAGAACAAGAACTAGTTAGGAATTGTGGGAGCTATACAAAGATTTAGACATAGTAGCGGACATAAAAAATGAAAGGATTGCAATCGAAAGAACATGTAGTAAGAATGGATCACAGAATGCTAGTTAAGAAAACATTTGAGAGTAAACCAGTTGGAAGAAGAAGAATGGAAAGACCTAGATGAGATGGCTGAAAGATGTTGAAAAGGATCGCCAGGAAATGTAGTTTAAAAGATGGCTACAGAAGGGACTGGACAGAGAATAATGGGCATCTGTAATTCAGGAGGCCAAAGCTCTTGGAGGGCCACTGAGCCATGGAATCGGTAAGTGTGTAAGCAGCCACATCAGGTGGTTGAACAGTGAGTCAAGCACTTGAAGCAGCTGCTAGCCTGAGAAAGCTTTATTGAATTCAGTTGCTGTGAAAGTTTTAGATTATATATAGATGTCTTTTCTTGAAGAATCATAGTGTCAACCTTGTGATCCTGCACCTGTAGCATCTGCTGATTTTCCAGCATCATGTTGGCAGTAAACAGGGTGGAACAAGGTGTGCTGCAGCAAATGTGGGAATAAGTAACCTGTTGTTGGGACACCTGCAGGGTAACTGAAGAGCTCTTACTGAACACCTGTAGAGAAGCTTGAATTGTTTCCTTATATTGTGTAAGTGGCAACATGTCATTGCAGTTTTCTGTATTTTCACAATATTTCATTCAATTTTCCAAGCAGATTTTGGCCTGCCCTTCATAATGGCAAATGTTTTGCACACATAACCTGCAACTACTTTTTTATTTTTTAATTCTAGCATGTTATTACATCATCTGTATTGATTGCTGTTGTCACTCTAAACCTAACAGCCAAAATTGAAGGGACCATTTTAAGTACTGTATTTTGACAATATCACAGCAGTTAATTTTTGTATCCTTTATGTTTCTTTTAATATGTTAAGAATGCAATAGATAATATGAGGTATGTCAGTTAAGTACCTAGACTGTCTAAATATTGTTCCAACAATACACACTACATAAAGATGCACAGTGTAATCAACAATGTGAAACCTAGACTGATATTTTTTCCAGTGCAGAAACTGGCAACATTTGTAAGTGTGTGCATGTTGGATCATATGACTATACATCTGAGCAGTTCTATATTCAATAGTCATTGGCATTCAGTTTGTTCTGCAATTGCACAAAGTGTCCTGTTACTTCTGTTTCTTTGTGGAAAGAAAACATATGTGGTAAATTACAAGGAATAAATATTAAATTCTCAGTACACTGATTTAATGTGTCATAGAATGACGATGAATGTGGGTGCAGTTGCTGCTTTGAGGCGTGTGAAAAGTGCCATATCTGTTGCGCGACATGTATTGGAGCACACACAGCATTCCCTCTTAGTGGGTGACCAAGCAACAGAATTTGCTGTCTCAGTGGGCTTCAAGGAAGAAACATTAGAAACAAATGTGTCACATCAAATCTGGGAGCAATGGAAGGAAAACAGTTGCCAACCTAACTTCTGGGTGGTATGTAAAGTAATATGGAAATGTATTAACTTTTACATTGGATACAGGTGTAGCACAATTTAGTTACGTCTTACACCAAATATATTTCTGGTAATAACAGTACCTGAAGGTCTAGCATTCTTCTTTTTCTTTAGCAGCTACAGCCCTTTATTTTTGGTCTTGTCTTCCTTATTGACAGACACCCATTCTGTTCTGTCCAGAGTTCTTGTTCTCTATTGTTTAACACTCATATTTCTCAAGTTCAATTGGACATCTTGTGTCCATCTTAATCTGTATCTATCTTTCTTTCTTTCTCCCTCCCTCCTCCTGGTTTGCCTTCCAGTAACTTCTTTACTGTCTTTACACCATCCATTCTTACAACATGCCTAAGCCATTAGAATCTTTATACTTTAATTAAAGTTACAGTATTTGGGAACTGAACATACAGTATTGCTAGTATAAAACCGGGGATTATCCTGAGCCTGTGGGTCTTTTCATATCTCACAACCCCTTTCCTTAAGATAAGTTTTAATATTATTGTACTGTCTTCTTCGTAGTCCTAATATTAGGCGATGTACGAATTTTTTGTTTTCCTCCATGCTGATTGCATGTGTAGCCTATTGTATTCTTCTTTATTTTTTTATTCTAAACTAATATTTGGGCTATGGTATTTTCATAATTGTATGTCATCACCATCACATCATATTGTTCTTGTTTCAAATCCATTTTTCCTGCCCTTTATAAAACCTCAAGTTTCATGACCATATATACAAGAACCCACCACTGTATCCTATCCTGAACCTTGAGAAAGTAAGACGTGAGAATGTGGACTGGCTCAACATCAGTCAACATTCTCACATCTTATTTTTCCAAAGTACATTTGAATATTATCTGTCTTTTTATGTCTCAATTTGCCCATTGATCTCTTATTGGGATTTTCTGATTTTGTATGCATCTTTCATTCCTTCCAGTTGTGCTGTATGTTTTGCCCATCTCATCCTTATTGATTATCCCACTAATATTTGGTGAACAGTACACATTTTGAAATTTTTCATTATGCCATTTTCTCATGCATATTACTTCTGCTCAAAGTTTCTCCTTTACACTCTATGTGCTTGAACACTGTTAGTCTGTTCTGCTCTTGATAGGTGCTCAGTTTCAGTTCCATACCAGCAAACTTAGACAGTGATGATTATGATAATGGTGGTGGTGGTGGTGGTGATAACCTTTCTGTCGTCATCAGCATGATATCATTCAGCCTTGAAATTACTGCCATGGATTACACCCTCAAATTTAATGCCATTAATTACACTATTCTTTCAGTTTTGTATGGGGTTTCTATGTTCATCCTGACAAATCATAAATATTTTAATGTAATACGTATGATATGATTGTAGTTTCACTATTCTGTTTCTGGGCCGAGATAGCATAGTCGGCATTGTGACTTGTTACAGGCTGGACAGTCCAGGGATTGAATCCTTGTGTGGGCCAGGTTTTCTGAACCAGGCCACACCACCTTTGGGCCCACCCAGCCTCCTTTGCAGTAGGTACTGGGACTCTTGCTTGGGTATAAAGCAGCCAGATCGTGTTGTTGACCACCTACCCCTATCTAGCACTGAGGTTAAAGAAAGAGTAAGCTACCTTTACTGCCCCTCTGGACCTTCATGGCCTGTTCTAGGGTGAAATTTACCTTCTATGTGTGCTAACCCCCTTATTTATCTGCATTGATTGAAACCTATGTATATTTCAATATTATATCTCAGAAAATTGGTTTAGTGAATGCCACAACCTCTGCCACTGGCAGAATTGTTTGTATGGCATGCCACTTGATCAGTTAGAGGGCAGCTGGATGAGTGATAAGGCAACTGCATTCTTCAGCAGAATCATTTGGTTGGATGATACACTTCATGCTCTGTGCCAATTCTTAACCACTTTCACCTTAATACTGCCACTGACACCAAAAGCCTAGCAGTAATAGTTTGGGTGTTGTATACAGTCAGAAAATACTCTAGATCATGAGCCATTAACTTAATTTTGAATTTTAATTTCATGAACATTGACCTTATTTAGGAAATGTTTGGCTGAGGTGCACAGCTTCTGTATGTGACATAATTTTGAAGTATCATGTCATAAGTGGAAAATGGTTTGAAATTGCAGTAAAAATATAATAGATTATAAATTGTGTTTGATTAAGCTAAACATTACCTTGTCTGTACTTGTTGAAAGGTTAATTACTAAGCATGTCATTAAAAGAAATGGTAATGTAGAGGTTTGGGGGGGGATTTTTAATTTGATCCAGGATGTATATTTCTCATGTTGCTGAATAGCTGAATGTGAACATATGCTTATTATTTTGTCTTAAATAGAATTAAGTACACTACTTTGTCATTATTGTGGACCGGGTAGCTCAGTTGGTATAGTGACTGACAACGGGCTGGACGGTCCAAGATCGAATCCCGGTGGGGATGAGATTTTTTGCCCGTCTAGACTGGCCCTGGGGCCCACCCAGCCTCCTGTAAAATGGGTACCGGGTCTTTTCCAGGGGTAAAGTGCGGCTGGGGCGTGCTGCTGACCACTCACCCCCTTCTAGTGACACAGTCATGGAAGAGTAGAGATATACCTCAACCCACCCTCTGGGCCACACCAGGCCTGTAATGGGATCACTTTACCTTTACCCTTACTTTGTCTTTATTATTCAATTACTGGGAATGAAAATATGAGCCGTTCATATTGTGGTCTTCTGGGTTGTGACGCAGTGTAGTGTGGCTTATGAGTACCTACATTTTGGAGGAATATGGTGTTTCTGTCTTCAGGGTTGAAACTGAAACATGGATACAAACCTGCCAGATTACACAGTGTAATAACCTAGAATACCAAAAATTTTCACCAGCATGAAGACCTCAAATTTTATTTATCAACATGTTTTTGACAATTCAACAGAATGTAACGCCTGATCCAACCAAATTCTGTGGACCATATACACCAAATACAAATATTGCTAGAAAGCAAGGAAATACCCCAAAGTGGAGAAGTGTATTTACTGATAAAAATCATGACACAATAGGAATGGTTGCTATTGACACTGCAGGCAGAATAGCAGCTGGTACATCAACCAATGGAGCAAGGTTCAAAATTCCAGGGTGAGTAATTTGGTGCTGAGTGGACTAAAGTGTAAACGTATGAAGTACATACAGTGCTTTCTGCCCTAATTCTGTGTCATAGTAACAAAATCTCTGATTTTAGAAGAAAAGTATGTAACAAAATGAGTACTACAGCTTGCAGTTGGGCATGACCTGAGCCAATTCCATCCAATTCCCATCCTCACAACTGATTTTCTGTTTTATCATGTCATCCAAGTGGCAATGCAGCATGAAGATAAGAACTAGTACAATCTGTTTATGAGAACTATGTCTTTAGTTTGTCTGTTGGAAATTTAAGTATGAGCATGTCGGTATTGCTTACCATGCCACTTGCAATGTGCATCTAACTAACTTACAACTAACTGATGTAATGACTGAATAGCTGACTGACTCCATATGGTACACTCCTTCTTCAGAAGCCCTTTCAGCTGGTCAATAAATTCCCTATGTTTTAGGGATCCCAAAGTTCCATTACCATGTTCACAACAGCCCACCACCTCTCCCTGTCCAGAGCCAGATTAATCCAATCCATTCCCTTCTATCATATTTCATATCATAATGGCTATGCCTGTGTCTTCCAAGTGGTCTCTTCAGGTTTTCCTACCATAAATCTCTGCATTTCTGTTCTCCTACATATGTACCACATGCCCCACCTATCTCATTTTCCTTGATTTGATCACCTGAATATTTGGCAATAAGTACGAATCGTGCAGCTTCTAATTATGCAGTTTTCTCCAGCCTTCTGTTACTTTGCTGGTGTGCAAGCTGCTGCTTTGCAGTTTATATTAAGTACAGGAGGATTATATATACAAACATGAGTATGTGCACACATGCACACACACACACAGTAGTTAAATATAAATTTTGTAATACTGATACATTCAGCTGCATACCTCTGTAGCTAACCTGCATATTTCATGGTTTTGCTCAGTTACAGTGGGCCAATTCTTGTACCTTGACATAGACCCCCAAAACTCCTAATTCACCGTACATAATCATCACATCTCATCGAGTCATTACCTTGCAGTTGATAACAGCATTGTGCTAATCTAAGTTTAAAACTTGATATTTTCATGTTATATATTTTCTGTAGCCAAAATGTTGTTAAGGCTACATGCACAGAGGTTGAAAATTTATTTATTTATTTTAAAATTGTATCTGGGTTACAGTCTGGATCATGCATCCTCATAAGACTGCAAAGTTTTTTTTTTTTGTTAGTAAGATAAATTGTCCACACATGATAGAGTTATGTTTCAGCTCAAAACATTAAAAAGATACTTTACATTCCATGATAGAAATAATCATCTTCCAAGATGGAAATACAAACAGTACTGGAAATTGTCCCTACTTTGTATGTAATTTTTCTTGACCTAAAGTAAACGGTTACATATCACAGACAAAGAAATTCAGTTTCACAGAATGCTCGTACTGTTATAACAGAGAACAAGGCATTGCACATTTAACGCAACAATGAGGTGCATTTGTGCAACCATTGTTGCAGTGGAAAAGCAATAAGTATTACATATTCTGTGAGTGTTCATAGACTTACGTATCCAGCATGTAATGCTCATGAGCCATATTGCCATTTGTGGCCTGCCTGGCTTTTCAATGTTCTTTGGCATTATCTCATAAATGACACGATTTTTGAGAAAAAATTATTCTCATTCTAAGAAGAATTAAACTAGATATAATCAGAAGTGTTTGTTTCCATGTAAAGTACCTGTTATTGTCATATTTTAATGAAACTTGACTTTTCTTGACAGATTTTCAGAAAATACTCAAATATCAAATTTCATGAAAATCCACTCAGCGAGAGCTGACGTGATGAAGCAATTCTGCAGACACACCTGAAAGTGAAATATAACTATACATCTGATGGCATTCTTTTAGGAGGGTTGGTGACTCACCCATCCCAGGGGCAGGAGCATATGCAGATGGAACAGTAGGGGCTGCAGCAGCCACAGGAGATGGTGATGTCCTGATGAGATTCTTACCCAGGTAAATATTTAACCAGATGAGGGGCTGATATGAATGAACATGGGAAGAAAAAATTAGATTACTGTGCAGCAATTGTTGTACAGCAGGAACAAACTGAACAGGATGGCATAGTGGTAATACTCTGGACTTGTATTCAGAAGTTTCAGAGTTTGAATCTCAACTAGAAGATGAGCTGATGGATTTGTGTGGTTTGTATCTGCTCCTTCAGAGAAGTGCTATGATAATGCCTTGATTAGGCCATGATTTAATCTTTCTAAATCTTTCAGATTCATCATTTGCCAGTCTTCCTACCATCAACATCATGTAATCTGAGATACAGACTTCACACAATCAACCCCAAAGCAACTAAAGGGACATGATCTCTTGTTTCAGAACTGTTTTTCCATTTGAAGGCCTATTTTTCTGTTTTGAAAATATTTGTTTTCAGACTGTTGCTTGTGAATGTGTGTTCTGTCGTGAACTGTATCAAATTAACACCCACTGTGGAAGTCACATTTGTGTTGTAACTGCAAAATTACTGAGAAGTTTTTGATTATGTGTGGTGTATACTGGAAGCTGTCTTCAGAATTTACTGTTGGCATGTAATGGTCAGTTTTAATCCCTTCTTTATGTTAAATCCAAACTGAACTTCATTATATTTGTGAAAAATGGTTCAGTGCAATAAAAATTGTCACACTGTACAGATGTCATTAACAACTATAACTTCTGTATGGAACATTTCAATATAAAGCATACATAATTAAGAATACAAGGAAATGGCATTACTTACTCAGCTGTGCAATAGTAGATTTGTGTCTGCAGTAAATGAACTTCATGGTTTACAGAGAAAGCATTCTTAACCTTTTGGCGCCGGAATTATTTTTTTAAATTTTAGCACATCCTGTACATAAAATGTGAATAAAACAGGAACCAAATATGTTAGAACTATGAAACAAACTGCATTTTGAAGAGAAAAAAACGGAGAGTATATACAGTAAAACCTGTCAGGTTGACCACCTTCATAAGGTGACCACCTGCTGATGTTGACCACATATCGGTAGAACCGGCAAAGTCCTATGTAGTTTGCATATACGACCACCTCCGTAACT
>Ga0123357_10012523_pt1 | contig 10949 bp, 6 predicted proteins | sample TergutEmb28metaG_FD_89873 | JGI IMG/M metagenome (GOLD analysis project Ga0123357, IMG submission 89873) | Embiratermes neotenicus P4 segment gut microbial communities from Petit-Saut dam, French Guiana - Emb289 P4 | ecosystem: Host-associated > Arthropoda: Insects > Digestive system > Gut ... | reverse complement strand
CCGGAGGCTGCGGGTAGAGTTTTTAATACTCCTGATGATGGGTGCTGTGACACCCGAAACATGTAGAGTAGCTTTGCAGTAATAAATGTCTGCGTACTGTTGCATCTGTTGGATTTTTATTCACATTCAATTACGATGCACGTAACCACGAGCTTAAAATCAAACAAAATGTTTTCCTTGCTTCATAACGCAAGATTTTTTTGCAGTCACTTCGACTGATCTTGGCATCCGTCATTCTAAGAATGATTAGCTGCATGGTGACTGAATGGTTGCAGACTTTAACTTCTTTGTCTTATATAGAGTGTTTCAGAAAATATTTTGCAGTGCAATAAAACAAATTCTTTATTGTAATGGAATCTAAATAGTCGCCTTTCAGGACCAAATGTAAATTGCATGACAACATATGTTCAAGACCTTGTTCTGTGACACATGAAATATTTCTGAACTCGCCTTGTCATATTATCAAAAACTTCACAGTTGCTCCTCTGTGATGGCTGCTGGTAATTTCACTGCACATTTTCTTTTGGAACATTCGATAAACACAATAATTAGCTATTTCTGTCATACTTCGTGTTCCTATTTTTCATTTCCCTTGTCTTATTCTTGATGAAAGCGAAAAGACTTTTGAGGAACTTTTTGTTTGTGTTGATTTCGAGGAAGCCATTTATGTATGCTATGTATGTTGCTTTCATTAGAATGTCTGTCACATAATGTAGAAATCTGGAGGTCAAATGTGATAGTCTGCTACACATCCATTGAAACACTTACAAGTAATTATACTATTGCGGGAATATCATAAGCCGTTTCAATTCTCTGCTGACTTCTTGCCAGCATCGATATCACGTGTTAAACCTTTTGTGAAAACGAGGTCCTAAAAACCAAACGAACATCATCTTCATACACCGAATCAAACGTCGCCACATTTCATTACAGACCTCAGCGACAGACTGATAAACGTGGAACGGTCAAGCAGAGTGCATATAGAATGCTCCTGTCATTTATTTTTAATTATAATATTCTGTAAAAATAAAATGTCAGTAACAGATGTGCAGATTTTTAAAGATTTTTTTAGAAAGTAGAATAGCCCATAGCACACATTAGCATGAAACTTTCCTGCAACTTTTATCTTGACAGCGATATGTACTATACTACTGGAAATATTAAATTTCCTTTATGTATGAAGATAAGTTACGGATATTCTTATCGCGCCGTGACGCACCATATTGGTGAAGATATCTACTTTCTATTTGGTGCCGTGACGTACCGTATTAATGAAGATGCCTGCTTTCTGTTCGGGAAGTAGCGCACTATATTGGTGACGATATCAACTTCCTGTGTGGTGCCGTAGCGCACTATATTGGTGACGATATCAACTTTCTCTGCGGTGCCGTAGGGCACTATATTGGTGACGATATCAAATTCCTGTGCGGTGCCGTAGCTTAGTATATTGGTGACGATATCAACTTCCTGTGCGGTGCCGTAATGCACTATATTGGTGACGATATCAACTTTCTCTTCGGTGCCGTAGCGCACTATATTGGTGACGATATAAACTTCCTTTTCGGTGCCGTAGCGTACTGTATTGGTGACGATATCAACTTTCTTTTCGGTGCCGTAGCGCACTGTATTGGTGATGATATCAACTTCCTGTGCGGTGCCGTAGTGCACTATATTGATGATATCAACTTCCTGTGCGGCGCCGTAGCGCGCTATATTGGTGACGATATCAACTTCCTGTGCGGCGCCGTAGCGCGCTATATTGGTGACAATAACATCTTCCGGTTCGGCACTGTGACGCACTATATTGACGAAAATATCACTTTCCACCTCGGCGCGGTGACGTTCAGTGTCGGTGACGTTATCTCATTTCTATTCAGTCATTGGCTGTCGGATCCTCACCCCATTTTCCAGTATCCTCGTTTGTACGCGCCTTTTGTATAACTAGGTATGACTGTACGTACAATGTTTCATTGTTTATTTGCCTTGTGTACTAAAATGTTTATTGTTGTTCACTTGCCGCTGATATTTACGCAGCGCATTTGCCTTGCCTTTGCCCTTCGACAATTTTTTTTTTGTACATAGTGAGGCACTATTAGTCATGTAATTTACACTTCAACAAAGGCGAACGCAAACAAATATAACGAAATTACGAGCCATTGTTTGTATATCCTACAGATTCACTGCACGATTCCGTATTTCTGAGATAAAATGTCGAGTGAATGGATGACCGGATACCGCCGTCTCGAGGCAACGCGTTATCTTCATTTTTAAGGATCGAAATGTCGGCGAATATATTTCGATCTTTCGACCCGTGAAGATGGGAAAAATTGTAGCCGATATTTTGTTAGGGGTCTTTTTTGGAGAGGGGGGGGGCAATATACGTATAAAAATTTCAGAGGAATCTCACGGTCTGGGTCTTTATGCAATATTTTGTCCAGCAAAGTATTAGAGTTACTGAACACAAGTACGTGTGACAGTTAAATACCGACAATAAATGGCTTCCTCTCCTCCTCCTCCTTTCTCGTAACGGACATGCGGTGTATTCACTTTAGCTTTTCCATCTGAAAGTTACTTCTGGGGCAACACATACTCCCCCGCGCGGTAAAGCAGGTTTGGTAATCAGCCTGACAAGGTTCTTCAAACACAGCAGAAAGCGGACAAAAGCCGTTTTGCGATGGGGACTGGAAACGGCATAGCAACCGTAAGGGACGAATATAGATCACATTTATTTTGTACTACACCTATTAAAGGAAAAATGTATGAGTTGAATGAAACAGTACTTCGTATAATTATAGATACAAAGCATATTTAATTGAATATTGAACAACATAATTTAATTAAAACGAGTAGTGCAGGTAAATGAATTTATGATGTTCATTTAGCCAACACAATTTTCCAGTCCCAATGCTATTACATTTTGTTTAGCGTGTTCCGTGTGGCAAAGTAATGGGGAACTGAAACAGCTGAAATTGAATTTGTTAAATCTATACCTTACTCTTTATTAATTCATTTGGCTAGAACAAAGAAAATGTGTACGCGGTTACTGACAGGCATTTTAGGATTCATTGTTTTGCTGTAACTTTTTGTATAAAACCACGCTAAATTGCGATAACGTCATAACGACAAAGCATAGCTGTTTGTCACCAATGGGCTTCTTTCATGTGCGCCGAGGCATTATGTCTAGCTGAAACAGAACACCATTCATTCTTAAACTGTGACCATGCACAATCCATAATCACCTTCACATCTCCTCTGATAGTCCTTTCCCTCAACTAATATTAATCATTTTCTAAGCCTATTCTATGCGTCGATTATAGTCAATATCCTCACTTCTTGAATAAAACTGGCATTTCATGTAAAGGATCATTTACATCTCCTACTCTCTACATATTCTCACCGGAAAATTGAGAGGAGATGATAGGTTAACCGGGCTGAAAGTTTTCCCACCAGAATTGCACTGAGACGTTCACAGTATTAATTACCACGTCGGAAGTAATCAGGGACGTTTAAGTGAATTACAGTTTCCTGTAACCTACTGAACTGCCTCATGAGTTACAAAACGCAGATATGCACCCCTTCCTCATTTGAGGTGAACACTACCATAGTCATAAAGAATAAATATTTATTCTGAAAATAATTTCTATCTTTTAACTAATAATGATTCACATTATTGATTATTGCAAATTTTTATTCTCTTGTCTTTAATTTTCCATGACTTTTTAACCTATTTCGCTCATGTTTTTTCGAGGGTTAGGCATGAATCTTGGTAATTACAATAAACGTTTTTTCAACAATAATTCCCAGGAAACAATTAGATAGGAATACAAACCAATACATATTGGAGTGGATTGTTTTGTGTAAAATCTTCGCAAAGATTTGTGTTGCAATTACTGTGCATTCTCAGAATACAGAATCTTTCTAATGATGAAAGTTTCCGTTTAATAAAGCTTTATATTTTCTTGCTTAATTATTAGCCTTTAAATGTTATCGTGGATTAAGAATCCGATTTGAAATATGCGAAGCAATATCAGATGTTTATTCTACATCACTCTGTTCGACATTACACATAGAACGACTTTTATAACAAGTTCAGTTACCTAACCTAAAATATCACCGAGTGTGTGCAGTATGTTTTGAAAGAAATAATCGGGCCATCTCCAGTATGTTTGTCTTTCCACACTGGGTGCGTTTTCCATAATTCTGCTTTTGAGAGGAAACATGTTACACTCGGTATAGCAATAATTTCTGTTCTGCAAAGAGGATCCAGGTGAATGTCAAGGAAAAAAAAAAAAAAGAACTTGGTCCAATCTTTTGGCGTTGTCTTGTGTGTGAGGTAGAGAAAAGAGAAGTAACTTATTTAAGTTTGTTACATGTTTCGGTTACAACTAACCATCATCAGGCAGAAATTTCAATACATGAACATGACATGTTCAGTGTTGTAAGCCTGATGATGGTTACTTTTAACCGAAATATGAAGCAAATTTTATATTATTGAACATATTGTTGTGTTTTGACTGAACGACTTTTCAGTTAGAAGTAACTTAGATTTAACACCCTGTAACTGCAACTGATTAATTAGTGTGAAAATTGGCGCGAGCTTTATTTATTGTATTTTTCATGATAACAAAGGTTACAAAACCTTTCCGTAAGTTTCAGTAAGTAATTGAAGTTGAGACAAAGATTAGATGTTTAATTTTATTTCTTTTGTTTATTTTGTGTTAAACCGAAAGAAACTGAAATCTTTAACACAGAATTGTACCGTATTTTCATTTCTTCGCCAGAAATTAGTACCGTTTCTTCTTTTAGAAGCAAGATTAACATCACAGTTAGTTCAGTTACTGCGAATAAAATTTTCCAATTGTTTTAGTCTCGTCTAAAGGTAGTATTACGCCGGACAGTTATCAACCAAATAAAATTTATCAACACCTTTCGATTAAAGTACATCAGAAAGTCCAATCGAAATTCTGTCACTATTATCTGGTAAGAATCATACGGACGGACAGACATAACAGACATGTACAGTGAGCGTTAATTAATACAAACGACGCGATTATATTGTAGCGGCCTGTGATGACAGTGTCGTTAAATAAAGAGTAAATAAGCAAACGCATATCTAACAAACAAGTAAATGAATAAAATAGACATTTAAAACCACGAGTTTTCTTCTTCCTTCTGCAGTTGTGGCTGACTGTAGCCGAGAAGCATCTGCAGTCTCGGGGTGTAGACTGGAGTCATGCGGAGAAGCTCTGTTTCAACGAGTGGAGCAACCCCGATGACGATGAGCTGGGGGTGCAGATCGTCAAGGTGAGTCCGTTCGATTGCTTGTAAATTGCCAAGTGACTTTGCAGAGCTGTTACTTCTCTGTTGATCTTAATCAGCCGTAGTTCGACGATAATGTGAACAATTTGTCATGCTGTCTATAACCTGAGTAAGAGGCAATATTACATTACATTAAGGTGACTGAATATTCATTGGTAGACTGTTATACTGGGTGAGATCAACATCTTACCTAGTGATACATTTGTCACATTAAGCAATGTTTGCTTACCATCATATGAGTTTATGTTTTCCATAATAAATCTCCACCTGAAACATAAGTGTGTCGAAAGGAATTAGGTGAAACCACCTTTTGCAACGGAAGTGTGACTGATTGAAGTAATAACGTTTATTCAGTCTCTTTGCCCCAGTAATGTGACAGCTTCATATATCAGTACGATACGTTCGACTTACTGACAATTAGAGACAATTGCCTTTCAAACGATTTCTTAATCTCCTGGAATTGATTCAGTGTGACAGTGTTACTAGTTGGGTCAATTCAGAAATCATGACTATTGAATATAAATACATTAACTACATCCAGGAAACATAAATCAGTTGCCACTCGGCTAGTTAAAACTTTACCCCTTGTTCATGAAAAAGGAATGTTTGTTACTATTTCTGTAAATTGAACCAAACATTTGTCCCAGTTACCATTATATTCACGATAATATTTTTAAAAACACTAAATTCCTATATGCTGCAGACCTTACTGGTTCATCGTCAAGGAGTACATTAATTATTGTTGTATAAAACAGTTACTAAACAATATTGTGATCACTTGCATATGTGGAAGACTGGGGCGTCTTTTTTATATATAACTTGCAGTGCAACAATTATACTGAACATATATTCTGCATTCGTCAAGTATTTCAGAAAAAAAAGGAAATACAATGAAGCAGTGCATAAGCTCTATATAGACTTAAAGAAAGCTTATGATTCAGTTAGGAGGGAGGTCTTATACAATATTCTCTTTGAGTTTGTACTTGCATGAAACTGGTAAGGCTAATGAAGATGTGTCTAATGAAACACATAGCAGAGGCCGGGTAGACAAGAATTTGTCCGACATGTTTCCTATTAGGAGTGGTTTGAAAGAAAGAGATGCCCTATCGCCATTGCTCATCAACTTTGCTTTAGAGTACGCCAGGTTTCAGGTAAACCAGGATGGCTTGAAATTAAATGGTACACACCAGCTTCTGGTTTAAGCTGATGATGTTAATATATTGGGAGAAAGCATACACACTGTACAGGAAAATGCAGAAGCTTTGATAGTGGCTAGTAAGGAGATTGGACTAGAAGTAAATCCGGATAAAACTAAGTACATGGTCGTGTCTCGAGATCAGAACGCAGGACAAAATCACAGTATGAAAAATTGATAATAATTCCTTTGAAAGGGTGGAAGAGTTCGAATATTTGTGAACAACATTAACACATCAAATTTCTATTCAGGAATAAATTAAAAGTAGACTGAGGTCAGGGAATGCTTGCTATCATTCGGTGCAGAATCTTTTGTCTTCCAGTTTGTTATCCAAACATTTAGAGATTGAGATATACAGATCTATAATTTTGCCAGTTGTTTTATATGGGTATGAAACTTGGTCGCTGACACTGAGGGAGGAACGTAGGCTGGAGTTGTTTGAGAATAGGGTGTTGAGGAGAATATTTGGGCCTAAGAGGGATAAGAAAACTGGGGAGTGGAGGAAACTACATAATGAAGAACTTAATGATCTGTACTGCTCCCCAAGTATTGTACGAGTGATAAAATCCAGAAGAATGAGATGGGCGGCGCATGTGGCGCCTATGGGGTAGGGGAGAAGCGTGTACAGGGTTTTTGGTGGGGAAACCTGAGGGACAGAGACCACTGGGGACACCCAGGCTCAGATGGGAGGACAATATTAAGGTGAATCTTCAGGAAGTGGGATGTGGAGTATGGACTGAATCGAGCTGCCTCAGGATAGGGACAGGTTGGCGGGCACTTGTGAATGGGGCAATCAACCTTCGGGTTCCATAAAATGCGGGGAATTTCTTGACTAGCTGCAAACCGGTTAGCTCCTCAAGAAGGACTCTGTTCCATGGAGGAAGTAAGTAAGTAAATAAAGAAGTGTAACAATTACGCCCGCTGCACATAATCACTCCATACGGAAGAATTTTCATCAGTTCTCCATAAGCAAGAAATTTAAATATTGTTAATAATTTGATATAACAACAATTAATATATTGTCGAATGATGGACCAGTAAGGTCTGAAACATATGGGAGTTTAGGGTTTTAGATACATTGTTGTGAGTATAATGACAATTGTGTGCACTTGTTCGTTAAAATTACAGAAATTGAATTATAATACACGGAATGGAAACAACGTTTGCTAGTGTGTTCACAAGAGCCAGCAGCTCTTCCCTACCCTGTGCCACTGGACTCTAGTTCACATTCTCCTGCCTTCTTTAACGCCCGTTTCAACCCTACAAACCATAAATTTAGCCTAATTTATAATAAAATATTTAGTTTGTGCTTCACTCTAAACATACTGCCGATCCTGGTGGCCGCGCGATCTAAGCCTTCGGTCTGCGGCCGATTGTTCGCTGGGATTGCGGGTTCGAATTTCTCCGGTCATGGAAGTCCGTCTGCTGTGAGTGTTGTGTGTTGTCAGGTAGAGTTCCCTGCAACGGGCCGATCCTTGGTCCAGAGGAGTCCTACCGAGAGTGTGTGTGTCATTGGGTGTGATCAGTTACAACAATAAATCCTCTACACCTAAACTGATTAGTCAGAGAAGTCAGAATAAGAAAGACAGAAAGAAAATTAAGACACTGCATCCCCAGCCAGGTATTATACCACTTAGAAAAATAATCGCGTGTTATTGTGATATTTATATCAAACACACGTGTTCGTTCTGTGAGAGATGTGTAAAAATTACTAGTGCTGGAATAGGCGTTCCGTGCAGCAGCCGCTATATTTTAAAATGTCAGTTCTTATCTTCTGGATTATATTTAAGTAAGACATATAGCAAACAAAGATTTGGTTTCGAAGCCCCTCTCCAAGTCCGAATCCCTGTGTATCATTTCGTAAGATGCAAATTTTACCTTGCTTTCTTTTCTTAAAGGGAAGAACAAACATAGAAGAGTAATAAAGCCTCAGAAAATAGCATATATATTTATGTTCTGCAGTTTGACAGTTATGATTGATGAACCTTCAATAACAGGATATTAAACGTGTGCCAGGGACTTTTTTAATATATCTTCACTAAACATAGACACAGTTTTTGACGTTTTGCTGACCGTGCATCTCAGTATATTTATCTCAGTAATTAACCAACTTGATGCACAAAATTTTTGTTTTACAATAAGTTTATTTCATGCCTCTACATGTTTCATCAGGAGGTCAAAATTGCATTACGCAGCCTCTGGTATCATCACACCCATAAGTGTGATGATACCAGAGGCTGTGTAATGCAATTTTGACCTCCTGATGATGAGCACAGTTGCTCGAAACATGTAGAGGCCTGAAATAAACTTATTGTAAAACAAAACTTTGTGCATTTGGTTAATTACTGAGATAAATATTCACAGTGTTTAGGTAAACCGCCACATCGTCTCCCCCCCCCCCCACCTTTTTTAAATGCCAGTTCATAATACATCTTGAAATGTGCAATATTGAGTACTTTTTCTGAGAGTTGTCTGTGGGGCCAAGATAGCGTAGTCGGCAAAGTAACTGCGCTAAAGGCTGGAAGATCCGGGAATCGAATTCCAACAGGAGCAAGAGATTTTCATTCCTCCTAAATGTCCTCACTGTCTCTGCGGGCCAACCAGCATCACACATAATGGGTAGGGGGCATTTCTTTCCTTGGAGCAAAACGGCCGGTTCGAGGATTCAACCATTCATCTCCACCTAGTGCTGAGGGTAAGAATCGGTGGAGCTATAATTCGACTCCCTCTAAATGCCTTGGTGGCGTGTACAGGGATAATTTGCTTTTGTCGTTTGCAAGTTCTCTGTGCTGTCCATTCATTGTAAAACAAATCTACTATCGAGAGATTTAATCAGCAGTATAAATATAACGCTGCGTTTACATAATTTCTTACTTACAATATATTAAGTATATCGTAATAATGACTTTTATATACCTAGGGGTAGCTTCAAAACATTCCCGGAATTCGTTGTTATAATTTACAGGAATTGCTACTCTAAATAAATAAATTTACATTGGCCTCTTTCGTTGCCTTAGGGATGCGGTCAAAAGTTAAACGCCGAGAAAATGGGGAACCAGCAGTCGATTTCTCCTTCACAAAAGTACTTCAGCACACCGGTCTGTTTTGGTCAAGGATTTCTTAGCAAAGAATTATGTGACAACACTGGAACATCCCCCATGCTCTCCTGACCTGACTCCAGCTGACTTGTACTTGTTCCTTCGATTGAAATCAGCGTTTAAGGGACGGCGTTTTTGTTATGCTACTGATATCATAGAGAATGCGACAGAAGAGCTGAAAAGGGCTTCACAAAATGGTTTCCAGAAATGTTTCGAAACCTTTACCGTCTCTGGCAGAAGTGCCTAGTTGCACAAGGAAATGTTTTTAGGGAAATGTAGCTTAAATGCTTGTACTGCTTTGTATTTCTCAGAAATAAAGTGATTGCGGGAATATTTTGAAGCTACCATGTTGTTGTCAGAGCAGGTTACTGAAAGCGGCCAAGTATGAGGAACGGCAGTGGACGTGGTCCTCACTGCTGACAGGTTTAGGAAAGGGAGGGAGTACAGTTTTAGGTATGGGACCTTGTAACTCTAATGTCAGTTACTTGTATAAGAGTGACGTAGTCCCCGCGGGGCTTGGGCCCGCAGACGTACGGAATAACAACACTTATTGTGGGTTCTTTCGGACTTGATTTCATTCCTCTGGCAGAAAGCAGTATTCTGACAGATGTGGGAGTAAATTCGCTAATAATTATAGGAGAACCCCCTGACCGCTTACCTACGTCACTAATTAATGGCTGTATACAATATTTAATATTAATGTTTAAGTCTATTTGGTCACATTAATATTTAAATTCCTAATTTTTGTAATAGAGAATGATTATTAAGTGCTCAATTACCGGAAGTCTTAAAAGTATGGAATAATGAACTTTTTAGTACACTTGCCCTAACCTACGCAATATAAATAGGCAGCAACGTTGGACTGAAGGGAGGTACTGCCAGGGACCTAGTTTTGGGTACTTTACTTTAAATTTATTATTTGTAACGGGTCGTTACATCATGTCACTGTCACATACACGAAAAATGTCATAAAACGGTAACCTAATGCATAAGATGCTACATTGTTCACAGCACTAGGACACAGACTTGTGTCAGCAAAGGCGGATGGCGTCACAGTGTGTTCTATTTAATTATCTCCACCTCTAGTAGCTCCCTCTCCATTCTTTGTTAGACTACAAACGCTACTCGCTCTTCTTTCAGACCACATTTTCGCGACCACTCATCCGAACTTTGCGCTTCCAGCGAGCTGTAGCAACCCACACTCAACCAAACGAATACAGCCTATCTCTGACGTCAGGCGCTTCAATTTAAAAAAAAAAAAAAAAAAAAAAAAAAAAAAAAAAAAAAAAAAAAAATAAAAAAAAAAAAAAAAAAAAAAAAAAAAATAACATTTTAAT
>Ga0123357_10012521_pt1 | contig 10949 bp, 4 predicted proteins | sample TergutEmb28metaG_FD_89873 | JGI IMG/M metagenome (GOLD analysis project Ga0123357, IMG submission 89873) | Embiratermes neotenicus P4 segment gut microbial communities from Petit-Saut dam, French Guiana - Emb289 P4 | ecosystem: Host-associated > Arthropoda: Insects > Digestive system > Gut ... | reverse complement strand
TTATGCTCGGGGATGAGAGTATTGAGGATGTGGAAAGTTTTGTATATCTGGGTAGCAAAGTTACTAAAGATGGAGGGACCACGCAGGACGTGGCACAAAGAATCCAAAGAGCAAATGGTGCTTTTGTACAACTCTACCCAGTATGGAGAAACAACAATATATCTATTAGGACCAAACTGCGCATCTTTCGTAGCAATGTAAAGTCAGTGTTACTATATGGTTCTGTGACATGGAAAGTAGCAAAAAACTACAATCTCAAAGCTACAAGTGTTTGTTAATCGCTGCCTACGAAGAATTTTGAATATCCACTGGCCGGAAGTGATTTCAAATGAAGAACTCTGGAGAAGAGCCGAGGAAATCTCCTGAGTCATTATGTCTAATATGGTATGGCCACCAAAACCAGACGGTGAACCTGACAAAAGTATCCCCCCCCCTCCCCCCAGTGTAGCAGGAAGGACAACTTAATTACTTTTCCCACACCACGACTCACATGGGGGGGGGGGGAAAAAAAAACTACAGCTGACTAATATATAGACATAAAAATAGCTGAGCATTAGTGAAATCCAAAGGGTAAATTTGGCTGTGATTCTGGTACAAAATAAGATCACACCTACCAGTAGCAATGAGTCACGAAAATGGCTGTATGTTGAATGCAGGCTTCGTAAGAGGAAAATCAGATCTACTGGTTGAGATTTTGTATCATCTATTTAACAAACTTGTATATATTAACAAATACCTTTACTAGTAAATATTCATGTCCCTTCTTTGTTATGGAATCGGAAGATTTATCACTCACCACATAACCCACTAATCTTGTTCATATGCCTGTCCCCCAAGCATCTTCTTCCCTCCTGGTTATCCAACTATAATTCTGTATGAAGTTCTTGGGTCTGCCTGCCAATCACAGGAAGGACATACACGTCATAAAGTACAAAGTTGGGGACATCGTTTGAAGGTATCTGTGTAAGTTACAAAGACAAGACCTGAAATCCCAACATATGAATTAATATGTTTTATGAAGTGAAGCTAGCTGGAGTAGCTCATCAGTATAGTGACTGGGCTATGGGCTAGATGAACCAGGGTTTCATTCACAGCAGAAGCAAGAGATGTTTCCCTCCTCCACATCAACACCAACTGTCAAGCCCACCAAGCCTATTCAACGTGTACCAGGGCTCTTTTGCTAGGGGTTAAGTGGACATAGCATGAGGCTGACCACTCACCTTCATCTAGTGCCAAGGTTAGTAAGTTGAGTTATACCATTTCTCCTACTGTATGCCTTTGAGGTGTGCATAGGGATAACTTTACCTTTGCCTTTGTGCTATGCGATGAAGATCTCTGCAAACAAATGACAAAACAGACAGCGTCCTATGTCAACTGACTTTCATAAGTGATGCTTTCATTCGGCTATCAGCAATCTTTTCCCACTAGTCAGATCCGCTAAACTTGGTATATTTTTTAAAAGAAAAATTTGTAACAAGCAAGATACCACATTCCAAAGGGCAAAACAAGTAACTTAAGATGTTTCCACCTGGAAAATGTAATTAGCCAACACAACATAAATGACCACCTACAAATAAATTTGTAACTATGAACCCCATAACTTTAAAATACCAAAATCCTACTATTTCAAAACATATTAACAACATATGTTTTCACTATATAATGCAACAAGAGACAAACACTAGGCATAACTGATATATATTGGCACAAGGCCTTCATTTCACACCAAAGAAACACAGACAGGTGAGAGATTAAAACAAGGACATAGCTGTGTACACACTTATACTCAAAAACACCAGGATGTACACAATCACTTTTCACATGATACAAAAGTGACAAAGTATACAGTAACAACTTCTACAGGGTGGGCGAGAAGTCACTGTACACCCAGACAATATGCACCTCAGACTCAATATAAGTTTACACAGCACAGCGCAGCACAAAGTACAATATAAAATGGTAGTTTGGCAACAGCGTGCAAGATAATGCACACGTGATTTGCCGCAGCCAAAGAATTTAGTTGTGTTTTCTGTATGGCTGACACAAGCAGTTACTCTATCGAGGAGCACTTGGTGGCAAGTGTGTAGGTGCATGAGAGACAGCACACAGGGAGGGGGCTGCGTTCCGGGAATGGTTTAATAAGGCTCCACCATGAAGAGCAACACTGTTGGATTGGGAAAAACGAGCATTCGCTCTTGAAAGTGTTAAAGACAGGCCGCGGAGTGTGAGAAAAACAACGCGCTTGGAAATGTGCAGTGGTTGCCACTTCCATTGAACATTCCCCAATGAAGTCAACACAGAAACGATCATCAGAGCTTGGTGTGCCACAGTCAACAATGCGAGACCACATGAAGAAAGAATTGAATGTGAGGCTGTATCGCCCAACTTTCATGAATGAACTGTCAGATAGCGACATGGATCAGCACTATGAATCATGCCATGCTCTGCTGGACACATTCTCAAATGCCGTATCCCGCTCAAAGGTTCTTTTCAGTGACGAATGTGCCATCTATCGCGACAGACATGGTGTTCTGGTCAAAGGAGAATCCCAATTTCACACAGGAGCTGGAACATAATCCACCGCATGTGATGATACGGGCAGATATAACATCAGATGATCTGATTGGACCTTACTTTTTCGATGGACCAGTGAATGCGGCATCTTATTCAGCAATGTTGGAGATGTGGCTCAGTCCTCAGCTGAGAGAGAGAGGACTCCTGAATGACGTGTGGCTGCAGCACGATGGGGCACCCGCACACTTCACACTTTCTGTGCGCGATGTTTTGAACGGTGTTCCAGGCCGCTGGATTGGCCATGGCTCACCGACATCTCCGGCACCATTTCCATGGCCACCACATAGTCCTGAACTTACCACACCAGACAATTCGTTGTGGGGTATTATTAAGGGAAGAGTGGCTGTGCGTCACTATAACAACAATGAAGATTTGCACAGAGCTGTGGAAGACGCCTTTCGCACAATTACTCCAAAAATGCTCCGACGTATGTCACACAGAACATGGAGGTGCATCCGTTTGTGTGTCCAGCATCAAGGTGCACATACGGATTCACTGGACATGTAACCAAGGCGTATGTAAGTGATCCAAATCAAATTATGATAGCGTATTGGTCGGTGTACGGTGACTTCTCGCCCACCCTGTACACCTGTGGCATTCAGGAATGCCCAATAAACATCACCCACAATAATTTTCAGAAGCCTGGCCTCAATTTACTAGTTAACTCAACAATGACAATTTTACATGAATAAATCCAGTTCTATTAATAATTTTACAGTTTTTTAAATCCTGGTACCGGTACTGAAGATTTCCTTTCATCAATCTTTTTTTCCCGATTCTTCCTTCTGGCAGAACATGGCCCAAACCTTCCAAAATTTAAGTAACAAACAATCATGCACCTGCTTCACCCGGTACATTCTACAGCAGGGCTAGTTTGAGGCTATCATAATCTCTGTACCTGGATGGGACCCCCAAACAGACTAGCAGAATTTCAGAGTTTGTATCAAGACACAATCCATATGCATACTCTATCGGCAGTGTAATTTCAGGTCTGTATGTACATAGTCCTGCCGTAAGTCCTGTCACAAATTTCACGTTTTCCACAGCTGGAGACAATGAGGTGGAAGGGTTCAAAGGTTGGTTATTTTTTAACTAATGACCCTTAAGGTACTTGTGCCAAGGCAGAATGCTCACGTCTCTCGCAGTGTTAACATGGAGTGGGGTTTCAAGGAAAACTGTGTGGCTGTGATTGCCCTTCACAAATGCAGAAAATCAGATTCTCAAATTTTCGAACTCTTAAAACCATTGAACTTTCGCGAAATTTCGTCTAGCAGGCAATTAAACATTATAAGGAACTCTGGGATGTTGAAGGTGAGGTAAGGTAAGGACGCCCAAGGTGTGCGAGGACTAAGACCACTATCAAAACAGTGTGGGAGTAGATTCGCCGAAATCTGCTCTAGAAACAGAAGTCCTTGTCCCGAGATCTAAATATATCACCCCGATCAAAGTCACGCCTCATCAGGGATGTTCTACACATGACAGCCTACCTGCGGTCGAAGGGACACCTCCTTATTCCCGCTCTGAAGGAAATCCGACAGACAAGAACAGAGCATCTCCTCCAGTGGCACACCAAGAGCAGGCAAGAAAACATCCTCTTCAAGGACGAGAAAACCTTCACCATCGAGGAGCAGTACAATCGCCAGAACAACAAGATTTATGTTCAAACATCCCATGAGGCGAAGGAGAAGGTTCCACGGGTGCAGAGAGGCCATCACCCTTCCTACGTCATGGTTTGGTGGGGGGTGTCCAATCAGGAGGTGACAGCTCTTCATTTTTGCAATAGAGGTGTGAAAACTGGTGCCCGAATGTATCAAGAGGATGTGCTACAAGGAGTAGTGAAACCTCTTAACACAACTCTCTTCAATGGTCAGAAATGGGTCTTCCAGCAGGACTCAGCTCCTGCCCACAAGGCCAAGATGACTCGAGAGTGGCTGTGGAGGCACATTCCAGCATTTATCAGCGCTGAGGATTGGCCCCCAAGGAGTCCAGACCTCAACCCCCTGGACTATAAAACTGTGGGCTGTTTTGGAGGACATGGCTTGCCAAAAGCATCACAACAACCTGGACAGTCTGAAGAGATCCCTCGTGAAAGCAGTGGCAGAGATTCTCCTGGAGATGGTGCATACCGCGATAGCAGTGTGGCCGGAGCATCTCAAGGCTTGCATCGAGACCGAGGGCAGCCATTTTGAGTGGTATTATTATAAATAAAAAGTTAGAACTATTGCTAATAAATTATTTGGCTTGAAAAGTGCATGTTCTGTTTCATTTTCCTTCTAGGTCACAATACATTTGTAACAGAACTTATGGCAGGACTGTGTAGGTAGGGCCCACAAATTTATTTTTGCATTGGGCTCAGAAATGTCTTAAACCACATTTACACAAATAATCACTACCAACGACTAAAGATCACACCCAGACTGAAACAAAAGTTCAAATCTGAACAAAATAACCTCTGATTCTTGCTGAAATAAGACTTAGCTATAAACCTACTGAAAAATGTGGAGAATGACACATTCATCACCTTCTAAGGCAAAAACTAATTTTATTATCATACTGTTACCACTCATACATAATCACTTATTTTAGTTTGTAGTCACAGCTCTAATCAAACAGCTCATTCTCATATGAAGCTTTAAGACAAAGCTCACATACAACTAATCAAACAGCTCATTCTCATATGAAGCTTTAAGACAAAGCTCACATAAAACTAAATTTTAACATTAAATATTAAATAATATCTTCAAATCCATTCACTGCCAAACAACACCTCAGCACAGACAACTATCCAAGATTAGCAGCACCTTAGTTTTCAAGGAAAGAGACAAATTCAGTGAGTTTGTAGAGCTGATCCTCACTGGAGGCCCCCTGATTGGGACTGCTGCTGGGTCGACAGGGTTTCACCATGCGAGCACCTACATCCACCTTCCAACCCTGGTCTGTTGCTGCTAACACAGCCTGTTCAACTGGCATCCCCACAAATGCTGCAAGGTCATCCATGCTGATTGATGAGTATGCATGAGAAACTAGATGCACTGCACGCTTCCGGACATTTTCTGCAACACACACAGCATTTTCAGAGTTGTCATCAACTTCGTGCCAATTGGCACTCTTCGGCTATCCTGAGTGTGGTTTTTCCATGCTTTTTCCTCAGTTGTAAGGCAAATGCCAGAGTATAACTCGCAGACAGGGCACGGTCTGCACTCTTCCCAATTAGATGATAATTTTTACGTGGTTAGTTCATCGTTAATTCTACTTTGATCACTCTGGGTTCGAATCCCAGAAAGCCTTCCAACCAAAGTTGTTAACTGTGTTGTTCTATGTATTGTTTGTGTGTAAATGTGTACCACACTACTGCCACCAGGTGTCAACCCAACTGCAGTTAACAAATATATCATATCATATCATATCATGTAAACCACAGCATGTGTTACTTTAAGTCTCAAAGCAACATAAAAATTTAAGGTCATATAACACAGAAACAAAAGGGGAAATGGTTAAATACAAACTTCTGCTTGTATAAAATTATGAACAAATAAAACATACTGCTTCAAAAAATACAGTTAAAATAACAATCATTAGACACAGTCACTATGCATTTGCCTCATCAGTTACACTCACTCAGCATTCTAGAACAAGCTACAGTTCAACCCCAAGCCACTATTTTTGTCACAGCATTTCATTAAATATTTACTTTTGTATCACCTTAAATCTTTAAGGCTGGGAGATTTAAACCCCAACATACCTACTGATGTCCAGGGTTCTCTTCGTTTTGAATGCTCACATCTATGCTGTCCAATATTATCCAATATTTCATACATTAGGTGCATTCACAAAATTGCAAAAAGCAAAAACTATCTTTGTCATATTTGTCTGTCTGTCTGCCTGAAACAACTCAGCTCCCACTGGATGGAATTTCATGTAATTTCATATCTGAAGATCTTTTCAAAATGTCAAAAGAATTAAAGTTCAATTAAAACATGACATGAATAACTGGTATTTCACATAAAGACCTACATATTTTTGTGATAGTACCTCACTGAACTCTTCCTAGAATGAGAAATGTTCCAGACGAAAGTTGTAGAGAAAATTAAAAGACGCATTTTATGATCGAATAACTTTTTTATGAAAACTGTGCTATTTATCAGATATGTGTAAAAATATGGTAGAACCAGACAGGCCACCATTGACACAATAATGTGGCACATAAAAGATGCAATTTGCCTGCTGGATAACTGCAGCAAGAATATAGACATACATTCATAATATACAATACTTCTTACTTCATAATTGATTGATTCTCTCTGATCTTGTAACTGAGAAACTGCGCAATGACCTATATGTCATTACGATCTGTTTAGCCAAACTGTACTTCAAAGAAGACCAAGAACAAACAAACATTCTTTTGTTTCAATGCAGCATCAAAATTATAAACAAAATTCCAACTACCCAATTATTTTTCACTGGTGACATAAATTTGTCACAAAAGCACTCTTGTACAACACCTAATATTTTTCTATATCTGGCAGTGTCAAGCAACTCAACAACACACACAGAATACATGGTTGCTTCCAATGACAACAGGAAGAGGAAGACCAACATGAAGTTGGAGGAGAATAGAGGAGGAAGCTGAGATAGTGTGATAGACTTGAAGAGGTCAAAGAAATAGCTGGTTCAAAATTGGACCACAGGAAAATCACTAATGTAAAACATGCTAGGATTACACAAAAAACATTTCACCATATAAGAAGCTTATAACCCACACATTACATACCTGAAAATATATATTAAACAACAGTAATTCCTTCATCCAGTACCTATTCAAGACACGAAAACTTAAACCCATAATTCTGCCCTATAAAATCATCATAAAATAATATTTTGCACCAAAACTGAGCACCTCATAACCTACAACTGGTGAAGACAGCAACTCAATATAGATGCAATACCTCCCACTCAGGATTATTTTAGTAATATACCCTTCCCTATTACTTACTACATTTTATGTAAAAAATGATACCTCATTTCTTTTTATAATACTTTATGTTGATAATCTCCTCCCACATATTCTGTACACAGCTTCATTGCCTACATGTTGCAAAACACACTAAATTCCTGAAAAATTAAAAATTTTGTTGTGATTGACAATTAATTTCTTTACACTTTATATATTATCAAAATGGGATGTTTAAAATAAAGGTGTGTCACATTTGTCTGCAGCATGTCCTTTGTGTGCGAGAAATTAGATATCAGCTGTTGTAAGATTCATTCATTCATTTATTCACGGATAAGATGAACTTCACTACAAAAACAGCAATTCTCTATCTCCCATTCAAAACACAATCAACATTTCTCCAAGATGAATTCGCCAACATTCCTGAACCTTCCACCACTTCCTTACAATAAACACTTGATCTTGAAATTCCTTTCCATTTGGAATGCTTAAGTATACTTTTTCACACAAAGAAATAGCTCTATAAAACTAATCAATTAAGTCACACATGAGTTACAAACATGGCTGTGAAGGAATGGTCCCAAGAATCTGTGTGTTACTGTTCAATCCATGCCCCAAATTGTGTTTATATCTCTTGCTCCATAAATTTTGCTTCTCTCCTATTTTGTGCATATCACTCCTCCCTGTATTTTAATCTCTCTTCAGTAAGTCATTCATGCAGCACAAAACTTACGCCATCTCTAAAAGAACACCTTCTGTTCTAATTAGGTTAGGAAAGTGAATTTTAAATCAGGTTCATATATGCCACAAAAAATATATTTATTCTGAATGTTTATCTTAGACAAACTTTAGTTGTCATTATGCTGCAGCATTAACAGTTACTAAAACAAACTAAATTCAAGCAGCAGAGTCCTTCTTCAGCACCTGTAGCTGCTCAGGCAGTCAGGATATTTTCTGCTCGTTATGGAATCCAAATGTCTTCGGGAAGTGGGAGGGGGTGGAGACTGGATGGAGTTGGCTCAGGATAGGGACAGATGGCGTGCACCTGTGAATATGGTGATGAACCTTCGGGTTCCATAAAGTGCAGGGAATTTCTTGACTAGCTGCAGAACCAGTTAGCTTCTCAAGAAGGACTCTGCTCCAGGGAGTAAGTAAGTAAGTATGGAATCCAAATGATTCACAACTGTTTTCACAAGATCCTTACTATTGATACCTATTATTTGCTGAATAAGTTCATACCACACCCTCCTACCCTATTTCTTTATCAACCATTTTAATATTCTTCCACCTATGCCTAGTTCTACCAAGTGACCAAAACTGTGTATCACTAAACAAAACAAACTGCCTACACTGAGGTCAGGATACCCCAACCACTTTATTGCATTTCCAACACATTTTGGCCCACCTGGGCCACTGTCAAGAAGTTCAATATACAACAAGTGGAAGTACCAGACATTTGCAAAAGCTGTTATACAAAAAATGATAAAATGGTAAAATTATGCAAACCATGATTTAAAATAAAGTGTTATATACTATACATTCGACTCTATTTTGTTTTTGTATGAAGCAAGCACTTTGTTACCAAACAGTTTGCTGCCCAACAAAAAACAGTCATAACTACTAAAATTCTTCAAGCATAATATGAAAATGTATTGTATTCTGGGCATCGTTGCTGTGATTGGCAAAGAAGACAGAACAAAAGACAAAAGGTGCAAGACTTGAAAGTGTAGTTCATTTTGTACACACATCCAAATACTCTGTCAAAAATAAAAATAAAAATAACTTTGTCTCCTACAATAGGTAGCAGTATTTCATAAATAACCTTATCCTTATCAGTGAACCACTATGTTCCTACCATCTCAAAAGCTGTTTTTTCACCCCCCACCTCACCAACAGCCACTGCAATTATACAGAAAAGAGCATGTTCTTCTGTTTGACAAGCCCATGATGCCTAATAAGTTTAAGTCATCAAAGTGTCATGACTTGCATCACAGCTGAAATATGCAGGTCACCAAAATACCAGGGGCACCAAAGCCCAACAGTGGCAAAAACTTGAGTCCTTTCCTGCCCCACTCCACTCAAGCACACCATGTGGGAAGAAGAAAAGAATGTAATTCAGCCAGCCAGGCATTTTTTGCAAGAGTGATGTAACAATGCACATCCATGATTCCACAATTCTTTACCTCTGGAAGTTTAATGCAACTACACCAAGCACCACATGTATTAGGCAACTCACCCAGAAGAGCTTGCATAATGTGTTGCACATTCTCTGACCAGTCAGCATTAAGGGCTGCATAAACTCCTGGAAAATCCCGCTGCCACATTTTTTGTCCGACCTTCCATATGAAGGCCAGTTCGGCATGTGAATTCTTCACATTTTGAGGAATTCGTTTCCAGAGATACTTCGCGTTGCATCTATTTAAAAAACGTAATAAGTATGACTTATTCTTGCAAGTTAAGCCTACTGCAAGAAGTAAACTTAACCTAAAATGGCGGATACATGCTAAGCTTGCAATTTTAATGTAGTGTTTAAATTACATTATACGTACAAATCATTCTGGTACAAATACACGGCGAGAAGTTGTGCATACACCTGCGACGTTGGAATACCACCAGGAGCCTGTAATATACCCAAGTTCATTACACATATTTAGTCAAGGTAATCATATATCAATATGTTGATTCAGTATAAAAACTTACATCTAATTCTTGTTTTTCTAAGTCTTCTGCAAGCTTTCTAACATTTTCTGTATCGGTAACCATGTTATGGTATCGTTGTATGACTCACAACGGCCACAAAAGAGCGATAATCTGTCTTCGGTGAATAACGATAAATCCGTACAACTTGTCACAGTAACAGGTATTCAGTTCAGGATGTTCACAATCATAATCATTTTTCTCCCTTGAACAGCGTGTAAATCCCACCAATTAACTTCCACTAACCTACACGTTTGAATGCATTGCCTGCTCTGGCTTGGTGGCCAAACCAACCACACCAAATTACACTTCTGGTATTTTAGGTACATATGTTGGGTGTATGTTGGTGTTAGATCACACCACGGATTATACACGGTGCAGCGTAACGCATTGTAATGAGTAACTGAATATAAGACACGGATCATATTATAGTATTTATGCATCTCGAAGGAGGTATTGAAGATGTTCAAGAACGTTTATTGCTAATTTTGCCATTTCAAAATGCACAACATTATGACCCTAACAACAGGTACTTCCATGTCACGATTCCGTGCCCATGTGTAACCCCCCCCCCCCAAAAAAAGCAATTCATGACATTAACGACAGGCGACAACAGCGAAGCCAGTGGGGCGAAACGCAGCAGACGCAAGCTGCGAGAAGTTGTTGGTTATAGCAGCGCAGACCAACCCCCCCCCCCCCCCCCCCCCCCCCCCCCCCCGGCCCGGGG
>Ga0123357_10012520_pt1 | contig 10950 bp, 4 predicted proteins | sample TergutEmb28metaG_FD_89873 | JGI IMG/M metagenome (GOLD analysis project Ga0123357, IMG submission 89873) | Embiratermes neotenicus P4 segment gut microbial communities from Petit-Saut dam, French Guiana - Emb289 P4 | ecosystem: Host-associated > Arthropoda: Insects > Digestive system > Gut ... | reverse complement strand
GTAAAAATTTTTTTTTTTTTTTTTTTTTTTTTTTTCCCCCCCGCGGTATTTTTTAACCCTGGGGGCGCCCCCCCCCGCCCCCCCCCCCCCCCCCCCCCCCGCAAAGAAAAAATCGAAATTAAAAAAAAAAAGATTTTGTAAACCCTGTGTTGTCAAACGTTTTACTTGATTTACGTTCACCCGAAATTAGCCACTGCAGCAGGCCGATTACTCGTAAATTGGTATTTTGAAAGATAAAATAAACTTAGACGTACCAGATGAACTTAGAAACTTAAAAACATGCCCTTATGATTGAAATCGAATGAGTAAGCCATGGAACGTGTAGTTATATGTGATGTTGATAAATGTAGTTTGCAACAGTGTCAGCTTGCTGTGACATTGATGACATGATTTTTACAACATACTTTTTATCAAATCAAACGAATTATATGTAGCCACATGGTCAGCCCCCCGCCTCAGTGAAAACTTCTTTGTGCGCACGTGGTGTAAGGGAACACTGTGGCTGCTTTAATCCACAGGTATGGTTAAATACGGTTTGGTAATTTCCGCATAGCTCTGGAAGTAAGTCATTTCAGTACTCAAAAATATTTGAACGCGTGTTAGAAATGGGAAGTAGTAAAAATTAAGCGTGGATATATGAATGTTAATTTTTAAGGCACCTAGCTGCACTCTGTTTTTTCTACAACATAGAATGAAGAACATAGTGTCAATATATGATGTAATTTATAACGTAATGTTTTCTCATCAGAACCTTATTCCTGAGATGATCATTAGGAGAACTGTCATACACGCACAGGCTCATCTCCCAAGAGTATGGTTTTATCACTACATGAATGTCAAAATAATAGTAATAATAATTATAATAGCAGATCATAATAGCAGTAATAATAATAACAGATAATAATAGTAGTAATAATATAAAAATAATAAAACCAATATTTACAAAGTTTTGAATTTACAAATTTACAATTTAAATATTCGGAATGGATACCCTTGCTCCGTATACATTTTGGTACGTGTACAAAAACACTTTTCGGTTATCACTTCGCTGGTCGATTGTTGGGTCGTGGTGGTACACAGTATTGGCCACCCAGATTACCCGACCTGAACCCCTATTTCTTTTTCATTAATATCTAAGGGCGCATGAAAGATCTGGTGCACCAATAAAATGTTGGAACACGCAAGATGCATTGCTGTGTCACAGTCAGTGAACTGATAGGGTCCAGAATTTCGGTGTATTCATGCTGAGGGTGGTAGTTGCGAATATTTACTGTAAATTTAGAAGTTAATACTTTGTGTAAGTACTTGTTCAGGTAGTCTTATTTTTCACCAAGCAGGTGGCTAATAACGAATTTATAACCCTTGAAATAGGACCATATTTATATAGAATTTATGACTGGGAATTGTCTCAGGAGTAAGATCCCGCAGTGAAGACTTAAAATTGTTAGGCCTAATCAGTCCTCGTAAGAACACTGAGTGTGAGAATAGTGTTGCGAGCTCTGTTGCAGTCTTGATAATTATTAAAATAGGAACAGCGACATTTCATAGCAATCTCCCCTAAGCAAAACCTATATTGACGATTTTTTTTTTTCAATTCTTGCTACGAAAATAAATTCGGATTGTTGTAAATCCAAGCTTGATAGCGTATCACGATGTTGAATGTCTAATCGGCTATTTAAGTAGTAAAACTAATAAGAATAAAACCAAACTCTTTTATAAATGGATCACCAGCAGTGGGTTCGAAGTCCAGTTGTGAGTTTTGTTCCGCAAGACTTTATTCTTTAAATCAGACATTTTCTCTCTTCTTTCATCACAGTTAAACTTTGTGTGCTTTGGTGTAGGAATATGTACACGAAAAGCACGAAATTGGTGAAGTGTAAATAGATTTTTGTGTCGAAATAAAGACTGGGGGAAAAAAAGTGTGTTCAGTTCTTGTAAGACATTTCTCCGTGGTCACGATGTGGTAGCTGTTCGTTCAAATGGTGCTGCAAGCAACGCCTCTATCGCATCCCATTGTTTTACCGAGAAATATGTTTCGTCACAGTTCACTGCTGCGCATTGTTATGGGCCGAAGGCTTCATATTCTGTAAAATACATGATGCACACCTAACCATGACTCAACAAGCTACTACCCTGTACAGCATCATGTCTGCCCCGCACATTAATACATTACTTTATCCTTGTGCAGTTTATCAACTCATTTCGGCACAAATATCTTGTACTGCAACCTGCCGAGGGAGGGGGTTGGAGGGTGGGTCACACAACTAAAATTCTTTAAAATGAAAGTACTCTATAGAAATACTAGGCCTGTCGATTACGATCTTTGAAAACAAATTGCTGAGAAGTACATTTTCGCGTAAGGAAGAAATAACGAGGAAGGAAAAGAACATAATGGGAAATTTATTGTATTGTACCTATCACCTCGTCTTACAGTTGTTAAAGGAACTGGTTGAAATGGACAGAACACGTACATGTATGGGGTAAAAAAGTAAAGGTAGTGTTGTGCCTGTGCTCGCCATGAAGGTAAATGGGGGAGTGCAGGGACAGCTCCGCTCTTCCTAAATCTCGTAACCAGATGGAAGTGAGTAGTCCGCATCCTGCCGTGCTCACTTTACTACTGGAGACACCTCCCCCGTTGCCCATTCGAGAAGAGGATTCGTGCCCCCAGAGCCAGTCTGGGCGCTTTGGAGCCGAAAGAAATCTCTTGCCGCTGCCAGGAAACGAAGCACGAATCATCGGTTGTCTAGTCCATAACCTAGCTTCTGTAGCTACTACGCCATGCCGATGATATGCATGGGGGTAATAAGTATGTACAAAAGTTTGGTTGTCTTAGGAAACTGGGAAATTTAGCAGTGGATGGAACTTATAATATTAAAATGGGTCTCATAGAAATTCTGAAGCCTGCAAAGTCCGGCACCAAAACTCCGCGCGTTCTTCCTCGCTGCTTGATTTTCCACGACATTAAAATTCGCTTGAGGGAAAGAGGACAAAGTAGCAGTGTTCAACACGCATTACAATATTTAGCCTTTAAAAGGGAACGAGCAACGAAAACGATCGTCAGGCGGAACGTCGTGACTTTTCCATATTTACAACAATGGCCTATAGGCCTGTAACACCACATATCATGTGCGGAGTTACAGTGTTAAGGAGTGCTGTGCGTTATGTCGTGTAACGTCACATTTGTAATTCTAAAGTTGTGTGAAGACAAGAACATGTTTTCTTGTTGACATGGGCGGTTTGCAGTATTTCATACAAGTATGAAGCACTGTCTCATTTAAATCCAGGTGCCCGCCCGCAGGGTCAGAGAGCCAGCTGCGGAGATGACGTTATCTGGACCGCCTTGCAAGAAGATGGTTTATCTTGTTCGTAGGGGGAAACAGAATCTTTTGCAGTGTTTATAAGTATTCCTAGAATGAGCCTCTTTCGGCTCAAGGTCTGTTCGTCGTTGTTGTCATTTTTACTTTTGTATATCTTACTTTGTCACACACGCACTTTCGCATATCTGTGAAATATGAATATGGTGGGTGAAATACATGCTGTCAATCTGCAGCTTGTTACTTGCTTCGTAGATGTAAAGTCCCAAGAATTTTTTTACCTGCTGCAGTCGCCTTTATCTCCCCAAAATAATATGATCTAAAACAAAATTAAGCCAATAATCGTGAACTATCTATATTTCACATTAAACTTCTACTGATTGATTACAGAATTACTTTCTTAAACGTTTACATTTTGTGATTTTGTCAGTAAATTTCCTGCTGTTGTTTGAACATGTAAGTTCATTACATGCACGTAAGGGTCCGACATTAAGCTCTGTCGTCAGTACGCCCCGTTAATCCAGTCAAACATGTTCACGCCGTTTTTGTGTGCGAATCGTGTCAAAACATTTCTGTCATCTACACTACGGCCTCCCATGTGCTCTGTCTCCCAGGGATTTTAAGGCTAAAATCATGTACCCATTTCCTTATCTCGCCATGCGTGCTATATGCTACATGAACCCTACCCTCAATTTAATGACCGTAGCGGTATTACATTTTTAAACTCGTTATTATGGATTTTCTCCTTTCTGTTGTTAGTCCCTGTTCCTTACGTCTAATTATTCTTGTCAATTCATAGCAGGGGTATCCACACGCCATACTTTGCTTTTTTTTTTGTATGTGGGCCGAATTCATTTGGGGTTCGGTGATACAAATGCAAATGTAGATACTGTTGTGACAGAACTAATTCACAGCAAGCGCTGGATTTCTGCATGTCATTGAGAGGTATGTCATCTGTCTTGGTGGCCAGAGAGGTATAGAAGAAAGCGCGCGGTCAGGATCAAACAAGGCACCATATGCGTCTGCCCCCTGGTAATACGTTAATGTTCCAACACAACAGATTGAAGATTTGCAATTTTATGTCGATGAAGATACTTAGCCCACAAGTCTTACCTCGCGATGTGGCCGGATTAATTTCCCGAACCTATTTTGGAACCACCCACACGCAGCAATCCTGTTTTTGAGTGAATGTTTTCCCTACTTATTGCTAGTACCGGGTTTTCGCTTTCTGTGAAGTAGAGGTTTCGACTTGTCCTCCAAGTCCACTTGTCTTAACACTTCATGTTACAGACTGTAGTTACCACGTTTACACCGCTGCTTTAACGTGTCAAAACTCGTTACTTTGACTTACTTACTTACTTACTTACTCCATGGTACAGAGTCCTTGAGAAGCTAACTTGTTTGCAGCTAGTCAAGAAATTCCCCGCATTTCACGGAACCCGAAGGTTCATTACCGCACTCACAAGCATTCGCCACCTGTCTCTATCCTGGACCAGCCCAATCCAGTCCATATACCCACATCCCACCTTCTGGAGATCCATCCTAATATTGTCCACACATCTACGCCTAGGTCTCCCCAGTGGTCTCTTTCCCCCCGGTTTCCCCACCAAGACCCTATACACCCCCCTTTCCTCACCCATACGCGCCACATGCCCAGCCCCTCGCTGCTGCCTTAAGGGACCCTGCCCTATAAAGACTCCTAACGTTCCACGTACCTATTTTCATCTCTCTTTGTATGCTGCGCGATGTTTTCCCTAGAAACACTCCGCCCCCCCGGAGATCCGAGTGAAGGAGTAGTTTACCTCCGGATTGTTTTGTCTCCAGAGCAAGTATCCCGAATGTGAGTGTTTCTTAACAAAGTTTTTTACAGGGAGGGGTTGTTAGCACCTCGCCCAACCCCCAAGCTGGAGGACCACCTCTCGTCGGCTTTCCGCGACTACTTATTCAATTTATTCGCAGCTACCCTCCTTATCGGAGGCCGTTACTCTATCCGCAACCTGAGGACGCGCCATGCCGTGGTGACAGCGACCCACTACATGGCGTTACTTTGACTACAGAATAAATGTATGTGTTGTTCTCAGAATGTACGACGATGATTTCCATAAACAGCAGCAACACATTCCTCTTTGCAGTGAAAGCACAGTGTTTTGTTTGAAGTGAGCAGTGAACTTACGAGTTATTTGTATGAAGTTCATGTTTAAAAGGTTATAGACCGTTTTGCTGTTAGAGAATTCAGTGTCGATTAGGGCTGAGGTGTCAGTGAGGTTAGTGGCCGAAGTGACCTTGAAATGTAACCTACCTGAGGCCATAAGTTAAATGTCTAGCACTAGAGTAACGGAGCTGCTTTACCCTATTTTGAGTGTGACGAAATTTTTTTGAACACCACTTTCCAAACCCCAAAACTCGCGTATTCTGTACATAGATCTAGATGGGATGATTGAAGGACTAACTTTTATAATGTTTTAAACCTGTAGCTGCACAGATTTGGATCAGCTGAGTAATCGATGAAATTTTGTTGTGCCACAAAATTAGAGTGCTTGATTTGACTGATGAATTTTTTCTGTACCAGAATATATAATTTCTTGCATAGGTTGACTGTATTAAAGCTGCCGAATCGTTCTACGTCCATGACGAACTAACAGCTTAGAAAGTTTAGTTACGGAAACAAACACAAGAAAAAAAGAATAAGAATACATGGATTATTGTTAAATTAAAATATTTCTTTATAAACAAATGGACCGGTAGAGTAATGCTTTTTGAACCGTACGTGTGGTTCCTTACCATTACCGATGGTTCTGCAGTGAAGTTGTAGAATATTGTTTTGTTTTGGGATCGGAGCCTCTTAACAGCAACTAAATGTCATTAACTGAAACAAACTGCGCTTGAGGTCCGCGAAATTGGTCTGTCATGACGGAATGACGTCGTGACGCTGAATGGTCATTGCGTCAAGTGAATGGATATGAGTCAAGGCGCTGCGCTGTTACTCAGAAAATTGAACGGGGATGGAAATGTCAGGCGGTGGCTTTGTGTGGGTGTGCAGAACGTGGAAATTCCTGGAAAAACTACTTCGTCTCTGTATGGCGTAAGATATGTGTAATTAATTTGTTTTACGATTTAAAAGAATGCGCGACATGGGGAAAGAAGAAAGAGAAATAAAAAGTAGTAAGAAGGAAGGGAAGAGAAACGTCGTGTTTGTTTGCCCCGCGCCACGTTCTGACTGCTGTCCATCACTCGACCCGCGTCACAAAATGAGGACGTTCCTATGCAGCTCTCGTCCGCGGCAAGTAGATCTCGTTCCATGTAGACTACAGCCACCATCTTGAATACTTACTCCATTTTGTTTTCACGATAAATACCCGATATAAGGTGATATACAAGTACGGAACAAGTGACTGATATTCAGAAGCGCCCGCAGTTGGTAATCCTACGTTTTAGGATCCACAAGGATTAGCAATTGTAGTCTAAATATAATCTCTTGGTACTGTAAAAAAGGTAAAGATAACCCCATACAGGCCTGGACAAGCCCTTAGGGCTCCAGGAAGTTGACAGATTTCAAGACACTCGGCACAAAGTGGTAAGGTTGTCAGCCCTACGCACCGGCCGCCTTTACCCCTCAGGAAATATCCTGGTACTCATTTCTCTTAGAGGCTGAGTCCACCAGTGGTCCGTTGTGCAATTGGAAGGACTATGTCAATAAAAAATTCCAGTGACACAATCGGAAATCGAATCCGCTACCTTTCTGCTTGTAGCGCAGTGCCGCAACCAAATTCATCACCGCGTGCCTTGGTAACGTAAACTGACTCCAATTGTTGCTTTGTTCTAGGAAATGAGCGGGTCTAATCTGATGTAAATATATTTTCAAGTAAATTGACTTACCGGTAGGTATTTGTATACATTCTTCGTAAGCAATACATACAATAAATGCGTATGTAAACGATGATGTCCGCCGTAATATAACCCCTTATTCAATGCAGTCGTCAACAGTGAAATCCAATTTGCATATTGCGACGTCGTTTATCACACTATTATTTTCAAGCTGTAGGCCTGTGTCTCACATATCGCTCATTTGCGACAAGAGTGTCACAACTCAAAATTTGGCCTACAAAGAAACGTTAGCAGATGCACTTTTAACAGGTGTAGTGTCATAACGCAGTTTGTAAAACTAGCCGCTGGAGAGCAGTTGTGTCGTCGTTGCACTCATAGAAAAGTATAGCACTTTCAAACCTTTAAAAGTTTCTCCTGAAAAATCACAGATTTTGAGTTGTGACAATCTTGTCGCAAATGAGCGCTATGTACCCCTTCATGTCGTTTCAGAATGCATCGTGCACCGTCTTTCTTGAAATATTATTAGTCATTTATTATGACAGTCAAGAAATTCACTGCATTTTATGAAATTCGAAGGTTTGTTGTCTTGTTCACAAAAGCTCACCATTGGACGCAGTCGTCAACCAAGCCAATTCCAAACCATAACATACTCGTCATTCAAGATTCGTTTTGATATTATCCTGCTTACGTCTAGGTATATCAAATGATCCTCTCCCTTGAAGGTTTCTGGCTAAAGTTGTGTACGAATTTTATCATCTGCCATGCTCGCCAATGGGCTGTCTCATCTCATCATCCCTGACATACTGCTCTAATGCTATTAGGTCAGGAATACAAACCGTGATTTTCTCCATGCCTGTGCCATAGGTCGAAATACTGCCCTCACGATTTTGTTGTTAAACAGCCTCATTCTATATTCATTCCTTTTAGAGTGACAGACCAAGTTACACGTCAACATAGAACAATATTGCGGTTGCCAAAGGGAAGCAAAGTTGCGAAGAACGCATTTGTGAACTCTGTGTAATCCAAATCAGATTATACCTTTCCACTCTTGTTGCAATATCGTGTTGACATGTATAATGTAGTTACATAATTATCCGATCAGTGTACGTGCGGCCTAGGACTACTCGAACCCTGGGATTCCAGGTTCTGTTCCGCTCGGGTCATGGATTTATTATATATCTGCGTTGTAATGTGTTTATGCATCGAATTAACATTGTCCAGTATTAGAGAGAAGGCTGAAAGTCACAGGAGGTTTTTCTTATCGATGGCTAAAGAAAGCTGATGTGACTTCGGCGTAAATGAAATAAAAACGTGGGCCTGTAGATTTAATACATTAACAATAAGTGCTGATCCCAGTGGTCGCGCGGTCTAAGGCGTGGGTCTGCGGCCGCTTCCTTGCTGGGATTGCGGGTTCGAACCCGCCAGGGTCATGGATGACTGTCTCTTTTGAATGTTGTGTGTTGTCAGGTACAGGCGTACGCCGCGGGCTGGTCACTCGTCCAAAAGATTCCTACCCAATGTGGTGTGTCTGAATGTGATCGCAAAGCCTCGATAATGGGGACGCTGGCCCACTAGGGGCTGTTGTGCCATAAAATAATGAATAATAATTACGACTTTCATTGAGGGACCGCGGTAGCACAGTGGTTAAGGTGCTGCGCTACAAATCGGAAGGTCTCTGGTTCGATTCCAGATGGTATCATTGGAGTTTTTCATTGACATAATCCTTCCGATCGCTCTATGGCCCTGGGGTCGACGCAGTCTCTAACAGAAATGAGTACCAGGAGTATTTCCTGGGGGTAAAAGTGGCCGGTGCGTAAGGCTGACAACTTTACCACCATCCTGGGCCATTGTCGCGTAATCTGGGAACCTTAACTTCCTGGAACCCTTTGGACACCTCGGGCCTGTAATGGGACTGATTTACCTTACGACTTTCATTAAGCTGTCGATGTTACATGACGCCCAGTTAGTTGGAAGAATATCATGGATGGTTAATTGATGTCGATTTGGAAGGATATGATCTTGATGTATATGAAAGCATGCTGACACTCAGAAAAACAAGTGCCAAATGTCAATAACCTGATATTTCCGTACAAAGAGGGAACAGAGGTGCACCCATGATATATGAGTGACATTTTGGCACAGCTTGGTAAAGAGGGAAAGAGAAACCTGAAATATATGTGCCGGCAGACAGGGATATTGGAGAGCTGTGGCACCAAGGGTTCAAACAATACCAGTTGTTACATTTGCAGTAGGACTAGTGCTGATCCAAATTGGAGGAAAATAAACATTGCATTCCTCTGTGGTCATAATAATGCCATACGCACGTCAGTGTGTGTGAAAATTGTCAGACATTGGGATATTTAGTCATATTAAAAATTTTAAATAACTTCATTCGTAGCGCGGCATCGTTCTTGAAGAGTTGATAGTAGCTCAGCTGTTCAAGAAAATATAGGTTTTAATGGAATCATTAGCCCCATTGCCCAAATCATAAAAGATTCCGTATGGGCACTATCTTGATTTACCTGAATCCTATCCATACCAGCTCACGCTGTTTATCTAAAAATGAATTTCATTAAGGTATTTTGTCAGGTGTTTTTTCTTCCATTCGCGTTTTGCGATTAAAATTTTGCATGCAATTCACATATTCCCTTTCGTGCTAGACATTCCACCCTACCAAACGCTTCTTCCATTTTAAAATGCACCGCTTCGTGTTAATGGGGCTGTGGCATTCCGCTTGAACATAACAAAGTGACGTAAATGCACACGATTGAACTTGAGGTTGGCTTGGGATATTCCATATAGAACTTCTGATCTGTCATATTCACGTTTTCTCAGCGAAGGAAACTTCTTACTGTCTTCCCTATTTTGAATAAGTGTATTCCACTTTTATGGCCCTCGTAATTGCTCGAGATGGCGACGCGATGGCAGTTTTCAGGAGACGTTGATGAGGTAACTGTGGCATAAACATGCAGGTTGATACGCCGGCTCGTATCTGATGCTAAACCGACAGACGAAAGGACATGCCTACACGAGCTATTTTTTGTTCTAAAGAAGCTGTTTCGTAGGGAGAACCCATATTCTTATCTCTTGGCTTCATATACGTCTTGGGCGGAACAAAAACACTATGGTAATAGTGTCATATAAATTATTTTAAAAATTGAAAAAAAACAGAAAAAGTGGTATTATGAAACGTGCAGTCTCGTTTAGGGGGGTTAGTTTTGTGACAGTTATTGTGTAATTATGTGTGCAGGACCTTATGTGTATTCTTGGAGACTTCTTGTCCTCTCACTTTCTCCTCTCCGTGCTCTTTCCGTTGCCTTCTGCCTTATGTGTTGTATGGATAGAATGAAGCCCTTTGTAGCTGCGTAGTCAACATTTCAATGACGGTCTTTTCATCGTTGTGTAGACAGCTTATCTCTTACCTGTTTTTGTCCATTCAGTTAACGATAGATACCTATTTGTTCTATGTAGTCGTGCATCCTTCTATTTATCGATTAAATATTTAGTTTTTCTTCGCATATTCATTATATGATTCTTCGTGTTTACCACATTCCTTCGCACTTCCTAAAAATATGTCAGTCTTGTAATTTTCATCATCATAAACATCAAGGATTGGACCCTTTGATCCGTTCCGTCTCCAGAGTTACAGCTGTTCGCGCCAACGCTTCTTCGGTCTTCCAATTGTTCGCCTTCCTTGTGGTCTGTAGTGGTATGATTTCAAAGGGATTCGGTTTTGTGGCATTGTTTGCAATTGTGAAAGCCAGTTCCGTCTGTATTCACCTATCTTGTCTAGTATGCCTGTAATCCGTAG
>Ga0123357_10012519_pt1 | contig 10950 bp, 8 predicted proteins | sample TergutEmb28metaG_FD_89873 | JGI IMG/M metagenome (GOLD analysis project Ga0123357, IMG submission 89873) | Embiratermes neotenicus P4 segment gut microbial communities from Petit-Saut dam, French Guiana - Emb289 P4 | ecosystem: Host-associated > Arthropoda: Insects > Digestive system > Gut ... | reverse complement strand
CTGGTTTACCTGAACCCTCCTAATGGCATACTCTAAAGCACAGTTAAAAAGCAATGGCGATATAGCATCTCCTTATTTCAAACCATTCTTAATAGGAAACACGCCAGACAAATGTTTGCCTACCCGGACTCTGCTATAGTTTTCATTCAGATACATTTTTATTAGCCTTACCACTTTCATGGGGATACTGAACTCGATCAGAATATTATACAAGACCTCCCTCCTAACTGAATCATAAGCTTTCTTGAAGTCTATAAACAGCTGTTGCACTGCTTCATTGTATTCCCATTTTTTTCTCATAGTATTTGACAAATACAGAATGTATGATCAGTAGTTGCGTCGAAATCCACAATGACGATCCCCAATAATTTCCTCTGCTTATGGAGTCAACCTTGACAGCAGGATGTCGGATATAATTTTGTAAATAGTTGGCAAAAGTGATATGCCTTTACTACAGTCTGTTTTATCGCCCTTCTAATGGATACGTACAATGATCGGCTCCTTCCACTGCTCGAGCAATTCCTCCTTATTCCAGAGTCTTTTTATTTACTTATTAATTAATCATTGGACTAATCAAAAGTATATAATTCAAGCCAGTGTTTCCTGAGATGTGGACCTTGGACCCCCACAAGGGTGGTGGGGCAAAGATTTTTTTCCATTTGTTATTTGAATTCACAAAACTTTGCAGTAAGTCTTGCTCTTCTAGCCAGTGATTGGCTTCCTCTGTTATTGTTTTTGAGATGAATAAAATGTGAATTCATTTAGAATTCATGTCATTTTTCTTTTTGTCACTGTGTATTTTCTCAATTAACAGAATCTGTAAATGAACAACAGTTAGAATATTGGAGTCTGCAAAATTATTTTAAAGTTGCCGCTGCTTGATGCATTTCTAATATCCACCCTCTGTTCTGTAGCGTTTCTGAAGATCTTCCTCTAGTTCTCGTTCTTAAGTAAGAGGATTGCAAAATAGTATACTCCATGATGTAGTACACAAGTTTACCAATTCATTCTTTACTTTTAAAATGTCATATGGCTTCACAGTATATGCAGTTATGTAATTTAATTTACACCCATAATTATGGCCTTCCCTGCATCAGTTTTCAAGCAACTGGCAGATGCTCAACAGGACTGTGTGTGCCAGTCTTTCATATTGAATTTTACCCAAGCCAATAAATGTGGAAAGTACAGAAAGAAATACATTTATCCCTGTCAGTGAAGTGCTGCTTTCATCATCATCATCATCATCATCAAATCCTTTTACTCCTTGTGGAGCACAGGGCATCCATGAAGAGCTTCCAAGCATTGCAGTCTCCATCTATTCCCTTGACCTTGTTCCATGATCTTCTTGTGCTTCTTATCTCATCCTCTATTGTCCTTCGCCACGTTCTCTTCGGCCTACCTCTCCTTCTATATCCCTGAGGATTCCAATCTAATGCAATTTTCTCTATTGCTCCTGTTTCTTTACGTAATGTGTGTCCAATCCAATTCCATTTTCTTCTTTTTATTTGATTTTCTATTGAATTCTGATGGGTGATTCTCCTTAGTTCTTTGTTCGTAATCTTATCGGACAATTTTATATTCATTATTCGTCTTAAGCATTTATTTACAAATATCTGTAGGAGGTACTGCTTTCACTATACCTTTTTTTATGAAACACAGTTACTCAGTAAATTTCTGTGGACATCTCTTATGCTGAATTTAATCAAAATTGGACCAAACCAGATAATCATTGTACATAAACATGGAGGCACATGCGTGCAAGCATTGTTGCGGTAGAAAAGCTATAAGCATTACGTATTTCAAGAGTGTGTGTTTACAGCCTTGTGCAATGTGCACGTGCCATATTGTCATCTGTGGCCACTCCGGCTGTACTATACTTTGCACATTATCTCATAAATGGCATGATTTTTTAAAAAAGAGTTATTTAACGTAAAATGTGTGTTTTGGTATTCTTCTACACATTTCTCATTCCAAGAAGAATTGAGCTAGATATAATCAGAAATGTACATAGGTTTTCGCATAAAGCACTTGTTATTCATGTCTGATTTTAATGAAACATGAATTTTCTTGACGGATTTTTTAAAAATACTCTTATCAAATTTCATGAAAATCCATTGAGAGGGAGCCAAGTTGTTCCATGCACACAGACACACATGATGAAGGTAATAGTCGCTTTTCGCAATTTTGTGAACATGTCTAAAAATTTAGAAAATTTGGGCCCAGTTTCAATTCACCCACAAGTAAGGTCTACCCTTCTCTCAATCAATTTCTTCAAAATTCACAACTGCCGATGGCATTATGTGGAGACTGTTTATATCAGATCTCACATAAGTTAGTCAAGGAATGTGTAAAATGGGTACAACCTAATTTGTGCCCTTAAGTAAACTATGTTACTGAGCTGTTTTGCTTGAAACTCACTCTTGGTTGTCGGTTTTTTTTTTTAAATACCTTCTATAGCAGATTTTATGCAAATCCGACAAATGGCGTAGTTTCTGGTTATAGGTCACTGATGGACAGGTGTACAATTACGGTCTTCATACAATGCGCTCCTTTTTCTCCATTCGTAAGGCACATCCAGTAACTTATGACTTACCTATCCCAGGCATTCAGTTTCAGCAGATGTCTGCAGTCTCCTGGTCCTTACCAGTTTTGGTACTGATATGTAGCAGGTTGTATACAAAATTACTTCAATTCTCTGCAAATTACAAGTCTTGATTAAAACCTTTATTTCTTCTCATTCTTCTTGTAATCTCATGCTGTAATCTGTCAGAATTAACAAGATTTGCTTATAAGATTGCTGAAGCACTCTGCAGTTTTAATTACATGGTATGTCTTTTGTTACCTTGTTATCTGTTCAGGTATATTTTTAACAGCAGTCATTGTGTTTGTTTACAAGCCAGATTATTGTTGATAACATAAAACAATAGGGGCATTATGGAGATTATGAGACTGGAATGTAGTGGTCTTTGGTATTAGCAGTGTTGGTTACTCACAGTGGCATACCCAGGAATTTTGTTCGTAGGGGGTTCAACAAATTCAGTTTAGGACAGAGGACAGAGAGAAAGGGTATCTGGGGGTGGTAGCCCCCTAGTCAGGGGTTCTGGAGGCAGCTGTAATTTGGTACAAGAAATTTCATTTCATATAGTAAAATTGTCTTAATTTTTGGTACTTTAAGACTATTTATGACGACAACCAATTTATTTGTCATCGCTAATGTAAAACAATTGCGAACCAATGGTAGTTTTAGAATTTTACTGCCTTTTTTCCAAACATCTTGGGGCGTTGGCGTCCTAAATTCAGCAATTTTTAACATTTTTCACAATCAGGTTGAGTTTGGCATGATTTTGGAGGGCCTTCGGAATTTCAGGGGAGGGGGCCCTTGAACCCCCCCCCCCTCGGTACGCCACTGGTTACTCATGTTCTGCTACAGGACTGAGTCACACAACTTGTTCTCAGGAGCGTTTTTTGAGCACGACCATCATGTCCGCAAGTTGTCTGTGTCTGATCGCTTTTGGGTCAGCTGGTAGTTTTTATGATGCTTGTAAATGTTAGGATACATGAAGCCACACCGTATTTCTAGAATATTCTTGGCTTCTTTTTGGATCACACTTCTCTCATCTTAAGTAGCAAGTCCAGTAACATACATGTTCCTTTTCATTGTCACGGATTATGATGTCCAGTTTATCAGTAGCGATTGTTCTGTGTTTTTACACGTGTCGATTCCATAACATGGTCAGTTTATTGTTTCGTGTACTAATTTTGGTGCATGCTCATACCAGTGTTTATTCTCAAATTTTACACCCCCCCCTCCAAATATATTAAAGTGTAGTTGAGCACACATTCATGTCTCTTTATATATTGTTCTTTTGCCAGTAATGGGCATGGTGATGTAATGTGGCCTATTGTCTCATCAAATTGTTGACACATCATCAGATATTGCGATTAACCACATTTGGACTATATAATTCTTGAAGTTCTCATGGTGGCCGCTATTAAGACTGAAGTCTTCTGCAATGAAACACTGCATAGTTGGTACTTCTGGCATAAGTCATCATAAGTGTTTTAACAACCATGTTGCAATTAGGGAACATTACATAATATCTGGTGTAGTTTTTTTTGTATGCAGCAGCCGATGGTTTCTTTAATACCTTGGGCAAGTGTTTCTCAACCGCCTGGCCACAGCCCAGTACCGGTCCCTGGCATCAATTATACTGGACTATGAGAGGTTCTCCTGGAATTTGTCATTTTAGTTTTCTAAGAATTTTTAATGAATAAATGTTTTATAGTGGAAATATTCTGAAGAGAAAAATATTCGTGAATGTGTCGAAAAACTCAGACCCAGATGTTGGCCTGAGGAAACTACAATATGCTACAGGACTTCATTAGTCAAGTGATTGATAACTAATTTAAATGTAATTTTATATTTGTCAACATGCCACACCATATGCATAAGTGTACTAATGTTCTTTATGATTATGCTATAATTAATTATTAATACTTATGTTAGTTTAATGTATGAACTTAAAAAGAAAATAGAAAGGTATTTACGAGTAAATTTGTTGGGACCGGGCCCTCGTCTTATGAAAAAAGAATTTACCGGTTTGCGGTCTCACACAGGTTGAGAAACACTGCCTTAGGTGACGTTTATAGCTTTTAGGATCAAGTTTAAATTATTGAAAGACAGAGACTGATTTGTCACAAAGAAAAATGAATATTAATCAGTAATAAGTGAAGCAAAGAAGAGCGTATTTAGTCACACAGCACTGTTCTTAAGCTGTTACTTAAGAGTAAATTAAAAGTCCTTCAACACAACATTGAACACTAATCCATCTCGTTTAATAAAATTGAGTCGAAGACTGTCATCCTCCTTTCATCACAGCATCATTATGACGTATGCTTGTAGGAAAAAAGACCACAAATTGGAAATTATCATTCATTATAATGTCACTGAAAGTGGGGCTGACATTCGGGACAAGCTTGTGAGGGAATACACTTGTAGATCAACTAGGCACTGGCCTTTAAAACTATTCCTTACCTTGATTGATGTTGGCTGTGTAAATGCATTTGTGTTGTGGTTGCTGAGATATTCTAATTGGCATCAAAGAAGAATCATTGAAGTTATCTGTATCAGTGTTCTCTGAGAGAGGAAATGGTAAGATCAAATATAAAAAGGAGGCCTGATAGAGGGAACTTCAACATACATTCCCACAGGGCCATGAGAGTAAACAAACTTCTGCTGCAACTGCAAAGAAAGATGGAGGAAGACGGCATGGAAGGTGTGTATTTGTTCAGCAGCCAAGGACAGAATAACAGACTGGAAATGTTGCCAGTGCTCAGAATGGGTGTGCAATAACCACTCTGATAGTTCCAATAACATGCAACAATTGTGAGGAACAGTCATAATACAGACAAATTTCATTTTTATTTCTGTTTTAAACTATATTTTGTTGTGGTCAAAATTGTTACATATTTCACTCTATATAGTTGCATGAGAAAAGAAAAATGTGAATAAAAGCAGTCCTTTTGTCTTTGAGTCTAAGAAGCAAAATTGGCAGAAAGAAAACATCAAGAAAGTAATTGAAATATGTGGGTACAAAATGTACCCAGTACAGTAATAGTTGGAAGTTTCCCATAATCCAAGACATAATGCTTTTTATACTTCCCTGTTAACCTTAAACATTTCTTTATTGACACTTGCATACAGTCAGCAGAAACAAAACAACTCAGTTTTGTTTGTGGCTTTACTCCTTTGAACCATCTTCCTAATTACTCTGTACTACGATAGCAAAATGGAAAAAAATAGGTACTTATGCAAAGGGCGTTTAAATTCACGTAAAAAGGGCGTTCAAGAAGAAAGGGAAACAAGCAGGGGAAAATATTACTTACTAAACACATTAATTTCAGAGTAAGATTCTTAAAAAAAAATAATTATTTATCTTCATCAACACCCAAATTTTGGCACCATGTGCAGCCGCTCCTCTCGATCGTCCCTGAGGCCAGCCCCGGCTTGGGGATATGCACTGTCAGAGTACACTGTTTGTCAGGTTATCACAGATGGTATCAAGCTTTAAGAGACCAAAAATTTCCTGATCCTGTTACGAAACTGTATGATTTACAGGCACTCTCCAGCTGCCAAAGATTTGATCACAGAACTGGAGAAGGTTGTGCAAACATAAGAAATGCTGTGAACAAGATAAATACCAGGCCTCCATGGACAAGTCTGTTTACAGGGTGTTGTGGAGAGATGACTGCTAAACACAGATTTTCGCTCAAATGCTGTGATATGAGATACTTAGGGAATACTTTTGGCATGTGTTTTCAAACTGAAAAGTGACCTGGAACCAGTATTTAACTGATAAACGTGATAATAAGGTGCAAATGATTAAACTAAATGTGGTATGAGAAATCTCAGTTGCTGGCTCAAAAATTCAGATGTAAGGAGTTTTGCAAAAGGAAGATCATCCTTCCAATTAAGGATGGTTATAAATTGTGTTGTTCTTTCGTTCACATCGAATAAAACGGTTTCAAACGAAGTTACAAGGTTCCATCATTGTTTTATTTCGTGTATACAAGTAGAATAAAAGTGAGAGTAAATGGTACTTTTATTTTTTGCCCAATCCCAATGCAATTACTAGCTTTATCCACTGGGACAGAGTCACACAAATTCATCTATTAATTTAGGTGGTTGCGGTATCGTAACGGTTGACAACCCATTCGCCAATAGTCGAAGTTCAGAGTAAAGCGATTATAGAAGGCAGCAGTACCGATTATATACAAAAACATCACTTTGCCTGTAGTTTCCAAACCCGACTACCAACAGACCTCTGATCCGTGACCAGAGCGAGTAAACGGTGTCCATGTTGGTTCAATGGATCTATGGCAGTGAGCATGCTAGATAATCTGTGGTTGAAATTGCGGTAATTTTTGATCGTGGTTGTTATGCAAAGCATGATGGAGCTCCATTGTGATTGTACACATAAGTATGTTTCGTATTATAAATTCCGTGAATCATTCTTATAATCAGTTATATTCACTAACAAATAAATACAGTAGGATGTAAATCATACATGTCTTAGTAAGAACCTACGGTAATAATTCAATAAGGATATAGCAGTCATAACAAACTATATTGTCAGGTGTACATAATTTATCAACTACGTGTTTCGACCAATGCTGCTGTGGCCATCATCAGGTTGGATACAATTTATGAGAGAAGCTATAAAGATATGGCATAACACAGAACAACTATTAGTATTAGTGTAGGGAAGGGGACGAGATCTCGTTTACACAAAGTCGGTTGGCGTGTGTGCAGATGGTAAAGAACCATGCATATAATGTGTGTTATCCTGTTTGTCTATGACAATGTAGTGGACGTGCTGAGTCGGTTCATGCCCCGTTGGGTGCGGTAGATAGAAAATACGGCACCGCAGGTTCAAACACGGGCCCAGGCCTACAGCACCCCACAGGGCATGTACCGATTCGGCACGTACAATTTAATCGGATAATTTTAAAATTCTGAGTATCCTCATACTACGTATTATACTACCAAAATGTTGGTTCTTACACTCCATGTTTGTGTCACCTCGGTGCTGCAACGTGTAGGAGGTTTCTAAGACTTATGTACGATTTATATCCCATTGTGTATATTTACTTGTGAATATAACTGACAGTGAAAACTATAGAATAGTTATGGATAAATTCTTTGTTTTCTGGCCAGATAATGTAACCAGACGATCCGTGCCGTGTACAACCATTCAGTATATCCGTGGTAACCATGGTATATAAGCTGTGATCAGATAAATTGCGATTACAGATTAATCCATGAGATTGATTCTGTGTTTGTGAATACGAGATTGCCAATCCAAACAAGAAGGCTGCGCGTACGGGCGGTGCTATGGATTTGGCCTTTTAGGTTATTTTTAGATATCTAGTCCCGGGTAGACAAATGTTTAGTGTAGAAATGCTTGTTTTATTGAGCTAACAGTTTTAATGAGATCGAACATAGTTATTTAGCAGTATTTGCTATTTTAAGGAAGTTTAAAATTTATCTCCATCATGGGTGTTCTTGAATTTATATCAGACGTCTTAAGTGTAATAACTATTTTATTGTGTTTTATCCAAAAAATTCCCCAAATAGTCAACCTCTTCAAACTGAAGTCAGCAGTAGGCATCAATTTATATGCATTACTTTTGGAACTGACAAGGTATATGCTGTGTGTGTGTGTAATTAGGGTAATCTTTGTGTACACTTGTACAAAGATACACATACTTGCGTAGTGAAAGATTGGAGGATGTTTTGTGTGCCCATATTACATGTTATTCTGATCCCAAGCTAACCCATATTTTTCCATACATAAGCAGTTTGTGTTTTAGTACGATGTACTGTGTTAGGTTGGTCTCTTTAGTAGCTCCCTTTTGACATTAATGATCGCCTGAAAAGACTGAATTGAACTTGTTGTGTGGACCCCATTACTGCAGTTTTTAAGTACTGAGCAAATTCACTGAAGTGTTGGTACCTCTGAGAGGCTACTATTTTGAATTCCAGTCAGGACACTGTTTATCTTGGCTGAGCTTTGTTGTTGCTTTCCTTTGTTCCTGTAGACATATACCAGGAAAGTGCATCAAATTTGCCACAGGTGCTTTTAAACTCTTGAAATCATTATTCACCAGATAAGCCTTATGGTCTGAGCTATTGATGGTATTTTAAACGAACCATAGAGAAATAAAAACAAATGACTGTATTTACTTGAATGCAAGATGAGGGTTTCTCCCTTAAATTTGGTGCTTAAACATGGGAGGTCATCGTAAATTCATGTATGAAGCACTGAAGTGGACTGTGCCAAAACAGATTGCTTTGAACCGGACCATTTGGAGCCAAACCAAGGCCTGCTTTGTCCAAATGGCATGTGTAGACAAAGAGATAAAAGAGTATGACTAAACTGACAGTTCTTTTTTTTTTGGACTTCACCCTTCAACTATTTTTTAAAGAAGCAGGAACTTTCAAAATGTCCAACAATTTTTTTTTAAAGAATCATGATGTTTCTAGTGCTGGGTCTGCTTCTTTCCTGAGGCAAAGGAGCAATTCTCAGTCACTTGGCACCATAGAAACAATATACTTGTTAAGACATGTGCCTAAGAACAGATATAGTCCAAGGGTGTAAGAGGAAAATGGCTATCAAGAAATTAAAAATTAAATGCAAGATTCAAAACCTGGACCAATCCACAAATTAAAAACCATAAAAAGAGCCATGAACTGATCAGACTACAGACACAACAAAAAATACAGAACACATGTATTTAAATTTTTTTATCGTTTCACTGTGCATTCTGTAGATTATTTAATTATACACACAAACACATGTATATATATATATATATATATAATCTAAGAAGTCTAAAATTCACATTAAAACATTTAAACGCTCCTACATGTTTTGATCACATAATCATCCTCAGGGAGCATATATTGTTCCTTGCTAAAGTTATAATTTAAAACATTCAGTGAATTACTTCGTTACATTAACTTGGTGCTGTGGCAGCATTTTCTATTTACAGACATGCTGCCACAGTACCAGAGTTAACATAATGAAGTAATTCACCGAAGGTTTTAAATTATAACTTTACCAAGGAACAATATATGCCGACCAGCCTCGTGGTCAAGTGGTCAGAGTCTCTGCCTACTAATCATGAGGTCCCGGGTTCGATTCCTGGTTCTACCGTGGGAATTTTCCCCGAAGGGGAGCATTCCTGCGGTGACCATGGTCTGGGTAGGTTAGTAGAATATAGGTTTAAGGGCCCTCGTGGCACTACATCCTCCTATAACACCACTCACATCATGGGGACAACGCCTCATGAGCGTCCCAACCTCAGAAGTCGGTTACATTTCTGCCATGCCCAGGAGGGAGGACCACGAAGTCCACAAGGACATGTGGGGCATTGGGGGGGGGAACAACAATAATATATGCTCCCTGAGGTTGATCGTATGATCGAAACATGTAGGAGCGTTTTAAATATTTTAATGTAAATTTTGGACTTTTTAAATAGTGTATATATGTGCATGTGTTGGTGTGTGTAATTAAACACGTATTTAAAATTTTTAAGACCATCTATGGAGAAAACTGTGGATCTTCTTCATGGGTTCAAGTAAGCTGATAAGCCAAGAAATATAAATGTACCATTCAGGCAGTGTGGATCATAACGGCATGGCAGCACATATCACCACAAGTGACTGAAGGGTTTTAAGAAGTGCTTGATGTCCAGTGCAGTGGATGAGACTGATGATGTGGTGTGGAATGGCAGTGAAGAGTATGGGAGTGTTAGGAGTGAGTGTGAGGAAGATGAATACACTGATTGTGAACGTGGCGATGGTGACAGTGATTAGTAGAGTTAGATAAAATCTTACATAATCTGCGTGTAAAGTTTATGAAATGAATAGTAAAATATTGTTTCTTTGTGGGCATTTCATTGGGGGGGGGTCTTCTTAGATTTGGATAAATACCCGTTCCTGTGGCAAACATGTTTTTATGGGGGATCAGCTTAGATTAAGAGTTGTCTTCCATTCAAGTAAACATGGTCATGTTTGGGCAGATTGACACAGTCTTTCTATAATGCCATCCTTTCCTGCAAAGAATACGCGTACATAATTCAGAAGTTGACGTATTGGAACAAACAACCAACCAGTCATTGACAAATCCTTATACTTACTTACTTACTTACTTACTTACTCCATGGTGCAGAGTCCTTCTTGAGAAGCTAACGGGTGTGCAGCTAGTCAAGAAATCCCCCGCATTTCGCGGAACCTGAAGGTTCATTACCGCACTCACAAGCGTCCGTCACCTGTCTCTATCCTGGGCCAGCCCAATCCATTCCATATACCCACATCCCACCTCCTGGAGATCCATCCTAATATTATCCACCCATCTACGCCTAGGTCTCCCCAGTGGTCTCCTT
>Ga0123357_10012517_pt1 | contig 10950 bp, 7 predicted proteins | sample TergutEmb28metaG_FD_89873 | JGI IMG/M metagenome (GOLD analysis project Ga0123357, IMG submission 89873) | Embiratermes neotenicus P4 segment gut microbial communities from Petit-Saut dam, French Guiana - Emb289 P4 | ecosystem: Host-associated > Arthropoda: Insects > Digestive system > Gut ... | reverse complement strand
GTTGTGACAATGCGATGAGTTATGGCATGGTTAGGAACTGGGTTCGGATGTTCAATGAAGGACGTCAGAAAACGTGTACGATGAGGCGCGAAGTGGGCATCCATCCTTGGTGAATGATGATTTTGTGCGTAAGGTCAACGAAAGAGTGCGTGAGGACAGACGTTTCACAATTTCTGGTCTGTCCCTGCACATTCCTCAGATTTCAAGGACTCTACTCCATGACACTGTCAGTAGTCATCTGGGTTATCGGCGGCGGCATTCTATGAGAAGGGTAAACAAAAACTTGTGCCCCGCTACGATAAGTGCCCCAATAATGGCGGCGAATATGTGGAAAGTAGTTTGAAGAATTTAGAATCTGATAACAATAAAATTTTATACGAAAGCTTACTCGATTTTTTTTACAGCGAAACGGTACTTACTTTCTGAATAAGCCTCGTAGGTGGGGTAGAGTTAGAGCACCATTCGTTCTCAACTCCGGCTCTAGAGGGAGGTGAGTACTCAGCCCCACGCTTCGGCTGCTTGTCTCAGGCGAAATTAACACCGTCACTTCTACGCGGGCCTGGGTGGGCCCCAGAGTGTTGGTGGACGTTTGGCGGAAGAAAAAACGTGTTGTTGCTGTCGAAAATCGGACCGTCCACCCCAGAGCTTAGTAACCAAATTAAAACAGTTGTCGAAAACCACCTGTGGGTTTACGGAACTTGTGTCAGCAGCAGCCGAGGGACAGTACCCGAATATCGGTTGATTAATATCCGAAAATGGACACTAATTGCAACTGATTATGATTTGTATAACAGAGGCGTAACTGACTACAGGAGGAGCTAGTCAAGCAATTCCCTTCATTTTCTGCAATTCTAATGTTTACTACCCTATTAACAAGAACATGCTACTGGTTCCTATCAGTGCTAAACGAATCCAATCCACACCCTTACATCCTATTCTTTAAGATCCATTTTAAATCCTGCCATCTACGCCGCGGTCTTCCAGGTGGTTTATTTCTTGTACGTACGTTTTCCAACCAAAAATCTACCTGCATTTGTCTTTTCTTCCATGTGTTTTCGTTCGTCTCTTCTTTCTTGATTCGATCATCTTAATACAAATTATGAACTCCTTTCTATACAGCTACATTTTCCTCTCACTTCCTCCCTATTAATTCCAAATACTCCCCATGGCACCCTCTTCTTGAAGGCCTCGATGTTAGCAAGTGGACTAGCAACAGCTAAACCAGTGAGATTCTTCTTTACGCTTCAGGGGCAGAACAAGTCATAATAAATCACAATACAATTAATAATGAAGTATGAGCTTTTGTGTGTGTGGGTTCAAACGCTCACGTGGTTCTGCTTCCCGCGCCAATAACAAGAGTTCCAGGGCGGGTGTCACGACGGCAGGGGCGTGCCGAGTCTGCCCATCGTGGTCACAAAAAGATTTCACAATCATATTTTTATGGATTGGTTTGAACAGAAAATATTAAACCTATAACAAACTCCTAGGGCTAATACAAGCCGCCTTGCCTAACCACCTGAACCCATTTTACGCCATTTCATTCTAAGTGAGACGGAAAGCGGCTTTCGATCCGATGCCGTGCTCTGACGACATTCCAGGGTCCTGGACTTAGGCAGTCTGCTTCATGTGACAGTGTCACTAGACAAAAAATAAAGGAGTTTGGAACTTGGTTATGTGTAGTTCTGCGGATAGACACAAACGTTTCGGAGTAAACGGTTGCCCTCCTCTTCAGGCAAGCAAATGAAGATTTTTGCATCAGTTTCCTCGAAACTGAAAGTCACGTGAATAAATAAATAAATAAACACACAAATAAAATAAATGTAATAACAATTGACTGTCCTTTACCTGTCAATGATTATACTTTTGCTTCTGTATTTAGAGATTTTCCAGGTCTTTTTTTTTTTTAAGGTACTTCTATGTGTTTGCCGAACCCCAACGCAAACGTGTTGTTTTCCAAATAAAACTATCGTATGCGTACAGACACGCTGCTACTTGAATACCGTTTCTCATAACATATCGTACTTCAGGGAGTTTAAAGTTTGTGATTGGAAACATGGTGACATTAAATTACTATAATTTATAGCAAAAATTAATAAAGTTATGTACCTACCCACCGACATTTCGAGTGCCTCACGGTACAAAGAAGTGTCTTTTCAATCCATATTAATAGCTAAAGCGCTGCAGGGTGTCGAGAATTGAAATTCTGTTGGTGTCCCACGGATGTACAGATGTCCGGCAACTTAGTAGCCAAGCTGAAGGCGACAAATCAGAATTGTATTCTGTTCGGAGATTCTCACAGTATTTAAGTGGCTAGGCAATTTAGTCACGTCCGTTGTTAAATTTCTGTATATGATGCTGAAACTGTGAACCCTGAATTTCGACTATATGGTCCTTCGAGAAGCAGGCCCTTCCTTACAGCAAACCAACTGGATCTCCAACAGTTACAGCAATCGGTTAAATTTTCAAAGCCTAGAAATTGCTTCACGTGCCACAAGGTTTAAGACAAGGGAAGTTTTTCCTTGTCCACGGCATGAAGGCGTATAGAGGAAGCGGAGGCATTGTTCCACTCATTCTTGTTCTCAGCAATAGATTGAGATGAGCTAAACCTTCACGCCCCTACCGCTTATCCCCACAATAAATAATCCTCTTACCCATTGAGTAGGGCCAGTCCCAGTGCCAGCGCGGTCTAAGGCGCGGGACTGCGGCCGCTCGCCTGCTGAGATTGTGGGTTCGAATCCCACCGGGGGCATGGACGTTTGTCTGTTGTGATTGTTGAGTGTTGTCAAGTAGAGGTCTCTGCGACGAGCTGATCACTCGTCCAGAGGAGTCCTACCGATTGTGGTGCGTCGTTATGTATGATCTAGGAAGCGCGTGAATGAGGAGGCCCTGGCCCACTGGGGGGTTGTTGAGCCAAAAGAAACAAGAAAACTCTTTGAGTAGGAGGCTGGGTGGGCCCCAGCGTCGGTCTGGACGTTTGGAGAATCCAACAACAAAAAATTCCACGTTCTGCCCACACAGAGAATTTATGTGTTTTGTACGAATCCCAGAACAAACAGCGATTATTTCCCTATACAACATTAACTGACTGGTTTTTAGGCACTGTCGCAAAATTGCGAAGAGCGATTATTAGTTTCTTTATGTCTGTCCATCCGCCCGACCGTCTTCCGCATGGAACAACTTGGCACCAACTTGAAGGATTTTCATGAAATTTTATATTTGAACGTTTTCCGAAAAACTGACGAGAAAATTCAAGTTTAATTACGCTCTGACAAGAATAGCAGGTACTTCACAAGAAGACCAATATACATTTATGATCATATCTCGCTCAATTCTTCTTAGAATGTTTCTGAAAAAAAGTTGTAAGAGGAAATCTAAGCACAAATTTTGTGTTCAAGAACATTTTTCCGAAAATCGTGCCGTTTATGAGATAATGTGGAAAAATATAGTACAGTTGGGCAGGCCACAGATGACAATATGGCGCATGCGCATTGCATGCTGGATACTTAAGGCTACAAACACACACTAAGGTTGTGTAATACTGATTTCTTTTCCACTGCAACAATGGTTGAAGGAACGCGTCTCAATGTTACGGTACACGTACATTGCCTGTCTTGTTACGAGTATAGTTGTGTTTACTGCGCAGTACGGACTGTCTTTAAATATAATTTAAGTTAATGTTAGTCTTTAAAGCTAATAATGTGTAAGGAAATACGTGCTCTTTATTTCGCAAATCGCACGAAGCAACAGAACTGTACTGTGTGAGAAAAGGGAAAATTTATTTGTGACTTTAAGGCAGGTTGTGCACACATGCACTGCAGCCGTTGTACGTGAAAGGGCTAATTCAGTCAACGAGAATTTTTGTACGTTTACTTAGAAGTCACTGGAACTGACGTATTAAATGACGTAATCAAACCTGTGTAGGCGCTCTGGCAAGTAAAAAAGAAAATCCAGAACCTGCACGGTGAGTCACCTCACATGTATAAAATACTGATCTATAGATCCTTATCAAGTTCAGCTAGTTGAAAGTTGTTTTATTCGTTTGTTATCTTCCCAACAGATGGTGGGAACCTTTCTCCCCATACGTGGCCTGCAGGCACACACATGCGTATAAAATATAATGTAATACGAGCCATACAAACGGGTGCTGACATCTGTTTGGCAATAGAGGGAATGAAACGTTTGCTTTTGTTAGCATTAATTAATACTGCAGTGGGATAAGTTACACGAACAGCCGAAGGCCAGATTGCGCTATTTACATGACGGCTCTGTTGCCATATCTGATTTCTCGCGGCTAAGTTCCCGTACGTAACATGAATATGCTGCTCTTTTGGAAATATTCACTGTTCAGATCCGGATGGTTATATTGTTGTGCATTTGTTTTGCTGATGTGAAGGCGACTGAGAAGGCACTGAGAAGATATCTGCTGGGATATACTTTAAATGTGTGCTCGGCTGTTTTACAGGCTAGGTTCTGCGAACCGGGTTCGTGTTCAGACACCGACAAGCGTTTTTCTGTTTGCCACTGCGCCAAGACCGGATCTGGGGCGTGCCCTTGCCCCACCCCCATGGAGTGGTTGCTGGAGGACGGTTTCCATGGAAGTGAAGCGGCCGGAGAGTGAAGCTAAGCGTTTACGTGAGTCTAATTTCTAGGTTAAAAACTACTGGAGCTATGTAACAACTCCGCAATAGGTCTTCAAGTTTTAATACTTAGTCAAGGACAGGAGGCAACTTTACCTTACCGTGTCTTCTGATGTTACTTTTCAGAGCGACACAAACGAATCCTTCATTACAACTCTGTAATTTTTGGGGAGGATTTCATGTCGCCGGGTCAGGAATCGAACTCCAGACTTGAGTGCTGGTCACTCGACGACCGTGTACGTCTCGTTTCCTGTTGAACAGTACCAAGTGTTGTTGTCACTGTCATCTGAAGAGTCAAGCTGAAAGACAATAGATCAAAGTGCTACGGGGAAGGCGAGAAATTTTGGATTGAATTCACAGTTCGAAGATTGTTTATGTTAGGAAAGGGTAAATGCTCCAGACTTGACGACGGTAAATTGTGATTTTTTAAAATGTGGTTTACTTTCCGAAAATATAAGAGCTACTAATTTCTTGTTTCGTATGCTGAAAATTGCAATGTTAAGAAGAGGAGAAAGCATAATAAGAAAGAAAGAAGGATAAACGACAAAAAAGCGGAGAGAAAACGAGCAGAAAGCACAAGTAAAATGAGGAAAAACAAAGAATAAGAGTAACAGATTTAGAGAGACGACAACGGGTAAAAATAAGCAAGTATGAGACGGAGAAAGATGGACGGTGTAGAGACATTCCGCCAGTCGCTCTAGCTTCGGGCACAGACGACAGCACAAAGAAAGACAGGCGACCCCTCGAACCTTGCAATGTCGAGACATGTTGTTACGCCCTTTGGCCCCGGCACTGTACTGTCTGTACTTGTAGTACAACTTATTATACGGCTTTCATATCTATTTTTATCCAAACATGTTGTAAGCATTGTTCATCGATCCTCTTATGTTCCGCCTGGGCGGGGAGGACAATGTGCCATGAATCTCAGCCTCCCAATCAAGCAGCAACACCCAGGCGCTTTGATTTCATCGCCCTGTACTTAAGCTAGCCACTAATATCTTGTGATGTTATAATGAGAAGCTATCGGCCGGTTGCTGGAACAGTAATAAATTTGTGGGTCCAGAACCTGTGATTTTCTTTCGTACTCAAAACCCGTATGCAGAGCCTTTTCTGATGCTGTGACACCGGAAATTATGTGTACCATATTGATTGGGTACCTGGCTGACGTAATGTCTTATTTACTGGCAATTTGATTGACCGGCTGACACTCTGGTTGATGGACAACCTGAAATACTGACTTCAGGCTCTGATTGATTGACTGTTTGAGTGACGGATTGGTTGAGTCTTAACGACTAAATCAATGACCGACTGTATCAGTGGCTGAATAGTTGAATGACTAGCTGAAAGACTGACTGACATGGCAGAGTGCCTATGATTGACTTAATGCAATTGATTGAAGGAATGGGTGTTCGAGTGTTTGAGAAGATATCTGAATGACTGTTTGAGCGTCTCTGTGTTGGATTTGACTAGCTGAATTACTGGCTGTTCTTATGATTGAATTACTCTCTGTGTGACTAAATTATTGAGTGACGGCCTCTCTGATTGACCGCCCGAATGAGTGTCTCCTTGAAAGAAGCAGTCGGCCTGTACTACAGTCGCCAGCCGATCCCGGTGGCCGTGCGCTCTAAGGCGTAGGTCTGCAGCCGCTCGATTGCCGGATCACAGCTTCGAATCTCGCTGAGGGCATAGATTGTGAATTAATGTGGTGAGTGTCTCTGCGACGGAACGCTGAGTTTCTGTGCACTTGGTTTTTAGTTGTGTTTGTGTTGAGTTCAATTGTGTGATCGCGGTAAACTTGTGAAATTACAGACTTTAAGGAGGAGTGAATAGCAGCTAATTGTATTGAAATTTTGTGAAATTAACTTCTGAGACTTCTGACATATTTAAAATATTCCCGTTGTGATGACAATCTATGTAAAACAGAAACCTCTCATTGGCATTCATGTTTCAAATTCTATTGAGCATTTCGAATATTCAGACGGCTATCGTCGAGTTGGACTGATGAAAATGTATTAAGTGCGTCAGTTCATCCAATATGACAGACGGCATACTTACAACACAGTTGGTAACATTTTAGAAAATCGCAAGGTAAATGCGTACGTAATTTACCGGAAGATTTAAACATGTGGCAGATTGCTCTAAAATTTGTGTCCTTTCTGTTCAAATGTGATCAGAAACGAAACCGGCTGGCAAGATCCGCCCAAAAAGAAGGGAAATATATTCCTAAATTTATAACAGAATACGAAAGTTGAGTTTGTGTTCATGGCCCAGAAACGAAGCAGCAGACGTCCCGGTGGAGGTGCCCGTTAATTCCACCTCCAAGAAAGTCAGCGCACCTGAGGCCAAACTTCACGAGAATGTTGAATGTATATATACATATATATATGCATATATATATGTATATTGAAAATGGGTGAATTATTCACAACGAAGTCCTTCCTTGGGGCGAAGGTGTAAATCAACCCTTCTGCATGGGGGACCAAATGTGTTTGACGGAGGTTATAGTGGGAGAAGGCCAGGACAATTGGCGCACTCATAACTGGCGTCTGCATAGTGCAATTGCGCCAGCTCACACGGCCATGTCTGTTCAGCCGTATTTAACCGAAAGCAACATGGCAGTGGGCAACACCTTACTATCTCGATCCAACCCCCGGCGACGTCTTCGTGTTTCCAAAGACGATAATCCCATGCAAGGGACAAAGATTCAAGGATGTCCCAGAGATTGAAGCTGAAATACAGGCGATACTGGGGAAACGGGACTTCCAAGAGATGTTTGCAGCAGGGTTTCGTGAAAATAAGTACAGTGAAAGCTACACTTTGCACAGGGACGTCCATAAATTTGTGCCCTTATTTTTTACAATTTATCCTCCGATTAGGATGAAACTGGTACAGTTTATTTAAACGACGAGATATCGAAAGACTGTAAGTTGTCTTGATACATACACAATACAGGAAGGTACAGAAAGGTAGTACTCAATGGGATCCCATTTCTTTTACAGTAGAATATAAAATAATGTACAAAGAAATCCCTATTTACAACTAAACAATTAAAATTAAGCAGTAAACAAGTAAATAAAGATCTCCAAAATGCTGTGTTGTTGTGGACCTCAATACAGTTGCTAAAACAATAGAATTCTATCTATATATCGGTAACCTAGTGAAGACCGTGTGACATTATCGTTGCAGTTGGAATATTTGACCACTGCGCCTCGTATGTATTATATATAAATCATTCGGTTGCGTAGGTTATGAAATTGTTGAAGCAATTAGTTCTGTACACGATGCACTATCATTCAGTCGTTGCATTGTAAGTGTGGCTATGATTTATCACTAACTGGTTCATGGCAAATCGTAGGGTTACCATATGTTCTCATGGTAATTAAACTGCTCGATTGAACACAAGTACGTAACATGAAATGCATGTAGTAAATTAATAAACCCACAGTTTGTTTTTTGTGGAAGGTTAACAGTTCTATTGTCGTGGGTATCCGACGTATTATGTTATGAAGTAAAACCTTCGACGTATTGGTAAGATGGAAGATTGCGAGATCCCACCACAGCTGGTATGCAATAGCACAATTAATGGCACTTGGCAATGAGAAGGGTGTTTACGTGTAAGTATAGCACAATCCTCTCGGTCTGGACCATAATATGTAATGTGTGATATAGTAATATCAACTGGTACATTAACTGTAGGAGTATATCAAAGAATAATACTTACGCTAGTATGGTTGGACGTGTCTTGTCTGTACGCGTGCACTCGTAGTGAACGGACCTACGCAACCGACTGACTTATATATAATACATACGAGGCGCAGTGGTCAAATATTCCAATTGTAACGATATTGTCACACGGTCTTCACTAAGTTACCGATATATAGATAGAATGCTATCGTTTTAGCAACTATATTGAGGTCCACAGCAACACAGCATTTTGGAGATCTTTATTTACTTGTTTACTGCTTAATTCAATTGTTTTAACTGTAAATAGGGATTTCTTTATACATTATTTTATATTCTACTGTAAAAGAAATGGGATCCCATTGAGTACTACCTTTCTGTACCTTAAACAAAATGTTCTTTATTGGCCTGATGATGACCGTTTACGGTCGAAACATGTAGCCACAGTGTAACCTATTGCATACATTATATTACTATGTTGATGTTGTTATGTACTGACGGTATATAATGTGTTATACAATTGTTATTGCACAACGGGATGGCTTCTGTTAAAAAAAAAATTCAGTGTAAAAAGCCTGTGTGTAAAGTCGCGGAATACAGTTTTCAATCATTCAGCGTTGTGTACAGTCGTGTGCCGCATAACGACGTTCCGGTCAACGACGGACCGCATATACGACGGTGGTCCCTTAATATTATAATATTATAATACTTACGTGTACCACTGTGTTACGATTGCCTACTGTATTCAGTACAGTAACATGCTGTACAGGTTTGTAACCTATGAGCAATAGGCTATACCATATAGCCTAGTTGTGTAGTAAACTATATTATCTAGGTTTGTGTGAGTGCCGTCTGTGGTGTTCGCACAACGACGAAGTCACTTAACGACACATTTCTCAGAAAGTATCCCCGTCGTTAAGCGACGCATGGCTGTAATCTGAGATACTGACAGCGTTGGTAAATGAAAGAAGAACGGCTGTTGGCTGTCGTGTTTTAGGACTCGAAGGATCCTTGTGAACCCTAAAGAGCTTCACTACATGTATGTTTATTCTGTCTTTATCTAATCTGTGTTTCTAAACATTGAGCCCTATTATATTTAAATGAGTTATTTCTGTGTGCGATGACAAAGTAGATTCGCCGCTGTTCGGCGTAATGCTGAGCGTCACTTAAGTCGGCTTAGCAACCCTTGACCAAGTCTGTCGTCACATCATCTTGATGCTCCTACAGACAGAGGCGTGGGACGATCCATCCATAGTGCTGGAACTGTCCAGTAATCATACCGAGAGAGTATGTCTTGTTGAATTTAGTCAGGCAATTTGGCCTCTCTGTCCGCAGCTCTCGGACAGAATCCACAAAATTTTCCTCGTTTTCTGCTCCACTGGGTCTGTATTTTAACATCATTTTGCATATCACATTTTTCTGCTTTTTTCCTTCCTGGATGGCAAATGTTACTCTCCGTGGTATAAAACATTGGCGAATGCGACTTTCATATTTAGTATAATGTTTCTCAACCGGTGGGGAGCATCAAGTGTCGAAAATAGAATCTTCCATCCTTTAAAAGCCCAGTGGTCATTATATGTACCGTACCACCAAGTTTAACGTGCACAAATTCCACGTTCTGCCCACATCGTGTATTTACGTGTTTTATGTGGATCTGAGAACAAACAGCGATTATATTCCTATGCAGCATTAACTGACTGGTTTGTATAATCGAGGCGGAGTGCGTTTGCTGCGCAGTACGGACTGGGTCTTTAAAGTAAATACGTGTTACTTACTGTACTTGAAGGCTGAGTAGCTAACATCACATTAAAATACGTAACTGAAAAAGAAAAGGGACAGGCAATGTGCATATAACGTAACATTGAAGCTCGTTCACGTAACCATTGTTGCAGAGGAATAAAAAGTATTATATGTTCTGAGTATGTGTGTGTAACCTTAGGTATCCAGCATGCAATGCGCATGCGCCATGTTGTCATTTGTGTCCTGTCCGGGTCTACAGTATTTTTCCACATTATCGCATAAACGGCACGATTTTCGGGGAAAAAGTTATTGAACACAAAAGGTTTGTTTTGATTTTCTCTACAATTTCTGCCTGAAACAGTTCTCATTCTAAGAAGAATTCGTCAAGATATTATCATTAATGCACGCAAGTCTTCATGTTAAATATCTGTTATCCATGTCATGTTTAAATAAGACTTAAATTTTTCGTCCGGTTTTCGACAAATCCTCAAGTTTCAATTTCATAAACGTCCGTCCAATGGGAGATGAGTTGTTCCATGCCGACGGACAGACACAGAGACGGAAGGACCTACATACATGAACCTAATAGTCACTTTCCGTAATTTTGTGAACACACCTAAAAATACGTATTGTAAAAAGGAGTGTGTTGCTTGTATTCTTCTAAGACTGTGGCTTCTTTTTACAACATGGCCGGTGGCGCAAGATGCAGATGTTTGAGAATCACCGACTGGGTTAATCGCAGCCGCAAATGAGTGACGGCTGAATGGTACCGTCGACCCTGTCACCGCAAGTAGGTGACGGCTGAATGGTACCATCGACCCTGTCACCGCAAGTAGGTGACGGCTGAATGGTACCATCGACCCTGTCACCGCAAGTAGGTGACGGCTGCATG
>Ga0123357_10012516_pt1 | contig 10951 bp, 5 predicted proteins | sample TergutEmb28metaG_FD_89873 | JGI IMG/M metagenome (GOLD analysis project Ga0123357, IMG submission 89873) | Embiratermes neotenicus P4 segment gut microbial communities from Petit-Saut dam, French Guiana - Emb289 P4 | ecosystem: Host-associated > Arthropoda: Insects > Digestive system > Gut ... | reverse complement strand
CCGACAGCTATACAGACATACCGACAGTTATACAGGCATACCGACAGCTATACAGACATACCGACAGATATACAGACAAACCGACAGATATACAGACATGCCGACAAATATACAGACATACCGACAGTTATACAGACATACCGACAGCTATACAGATATACCGACAGATATACAGACATACCGACAGCTACACAGACATACCAACAGCTATACAGACATACCGACAATTATACAGGCATACCGACAGCTATACAAACATACCAACAGCTATACAGACATGCCGACAGTTATACAGACATACCGACAGCTATACAGACATACCGACAGCTATACAGGCATACCGACAGTTATACAGACCCACCCAAATACTCAATATATCCTTCCAAACAGTGGCAAAATTCATTTCATCTTCCTTGTTTTTATCGTCCAAATAATGTTTGATCAATATAAATCACGCAGCAGTTCATTACGTACATTCGCCAGCCTGTTGGTAGCCTGTAGCCTGTAGCCTGTAGCCTGTAGCCTGTAGGCTATCTCTTTGGCCCAAACACCTTCCTCAGCATACTGATCTCAAACACACCAACTAACAGTTCTTCCACCCGCGGCCCACCATATTGTATGAAGTGTGTCCGCGGCCACATTCCTAAACATGCATCTCGCACTGTAAGAATTACACAACAATTTAGACGGTTATAAATGTCACTTATTGGTATTTTGGACGTGCGGCCTCCAAAACAGCTGCAGTAAATTGTGAGGATTTGTTTGTTATAAAAATAGGTTGGAAGGCAAGAGCACGGACAGGACACTTTGCAAGGTGTTGCACATTGCCTATACGTAAAGGAACCGTATTTTGTAATGATCGTCGTTGGACAAGACAATAAAATATTTGTCATTTAATTAATATTTTTAATTATTCTTAGAGTAAAACAACAAGAAATGCACGAAATGTAATTTTGTTTTTGTATATTATTCATTTTTCCTTTAATAAATAAATAATTGTCAAAACCCCAGACAGTGCAAATGAAGCAACTTGCGTCCTCTGCCTGCACACCTGCCCTCATATCAAGAGAGAAAGTTCAACGCTAACAGCAAACAAGATAACGCGGAATGCAGACAATTAAGAAGGACCACTTTCCATTGAATTAATTAGCTATTTAGTTAGTTAAAGAATTTACCCGACTTACGTATTTAGTACAGAGGATATATTTTCGTACGTGGCTGAACGGTTTAAAAATGGAGTTTTTGCGATCATGAATATTACTTAAGACGATCTTATAACCGGTAAAAGTTATATAGAATGTGTGAAGCTTTTATTGTTGATTTTCGTAAATTTGTAGCGCATAAATTTGACTTGTGTATTCCTGAAATGGATGAAAATCAAGTAAAAAGAACATGGTAAAACACAGTTATAGCTATAGTATGCATTTGTGGTATACAGAACTCAAGCAGCATCTGTAAGATATGAGTGTTATTGGCTGTAGAGGATGAAGCCTACAGTTTTGTAAATAATCTCTTTTTCCAAATGTTTCTGAAATCAATAGCCTTAAAGTTTAAATGTCCTATCCAGAGATCCTAAATCAATTAGATCCTATAAATACGTAGTTCCCTTTCCGTATGAAACTTCAGACAGAGGTTTTTAAAATGTTACAATTCTGTTGTAACTCACGTAGAACGGAAGGTGGAAGTCACAAAAATATTTTATTAAATTAAAATAATTCAGGTTTCGTAATTAAATTCTCTAAAATTATTAACAATTAAGGCCAGCTATCCTTCAGGCAACAATTCACGATAACCAGAGGAACATACATAACAAGATGTAGAGTATGTAACATTTCTGGAAGTATGTTTTGAAAGGCTTCCAGAATTTCATAAAATAACAGGTTTCGGACTCAATTTGTACGTGCAAAACTCTCTCTCTCTCTCTCTCTCTCTCTCACACACACACACACACACACACATTACAGGAGAAACACGCGTAGATTTTTTAAGAACTTATGCCCTCAGGCGAAGGAATTAAGAAGAGGGTGAAGAAAACTACATTATGCGAAGTTTCGTAATTATACAGGACGCCAAACATATTTAGAGGGATCGAATATAGGCAGATTAGATGGAAATGACATATAGTGCACTTGGAATATAAGATCAGTTTATACAAATATTCGGTCATGAAGTCTATAGGAATGACAGGCCTATGAAGCCTAGGTTCAGGTAGGAGGATAATATTAAAACGTAACCTAAAGAAATTCGATAGCAAGTTGTAGACTGCATTTATCTGACTCAAAATATGGACTGTGAAGAAGGAAATTAACTTTCGGTTCCTAAAAATTCGAGGAGATTCTTGGCCAGCTGGACGACTGTTAGCTTTTTAATAAGGATTCTGCTCATGCGTGACACTTTTTCAGGGTCAAGCCCCCATGGCGTAAAGAAACCACCTCCCTCCGCCTAGTGCTAAACTTAATAAAAGACACAAGTCTACGTCTACGTCCGTACGTCTTCGTGGACTGGTATTGAATTAACCACAGGACCAATTCCACCTTCCACATTTTTGCGTCACAGCGGTGGAGCTCCAGACCTTTAAATATCCGTGTCTTTTGGGACTTCAAGCCTTGAAGACATATGGGGCAATAGAGGTAGGGCTCCACTCATTCTTAACTTTGGCACGATATAGACGTGAGTGGTCAACTTTATGTCCCGGCCGTTTTACCTGTGCAACCCACTGACTAGGAAGCGCCTGGTCTCCAGCGCCTGTCTCCAGCGCCTGTCTCCAGCGCCTGTCTCCAGCGCCTGTCTCGCCATTTTACAGAAGAGAAAAATCTCTTCAGACTCTCGGAACTGAACGCCGTTCGTAGGCTATTTTCTCTGTTCACTAGACTAACTGTCCATTTGTAGATAGCTACGGACATTTAGCAGACTGTTTGTGGACAACTTGCCACCGAAGATGAAGGCGTCACGAGCCCAGTCAACGTCGGTTAACTATATACCGCTGGACAAGACATAACATCTCTGAAGATCTGAATCTTCAGCAACCCGCTACTGTAATCTCGGACCTTGCACTGTATGTGTCTGTTCTGGATAGCCACACAGTCTGTATCCACCCACCGTCTGCCTGACTCGTGTTCGTGGGTTTGTTCAGTATATACAGACGGACTTCTGAGCAGAAACTTCAAATAGGTAATTAAAATTACCATTTTTTTTGTGGCGCAACAGCCCAACTAGTGCTAGGCCGCCACTTTTGAGATTCCTAGATAACATACAATTACGCACGCACACACACACACACACACACACACACACACACACACGGTTGGACTCCTCTCAACGAGAGGTCAGCTCGTTACAGTGATCGCTGCCTGCACAATACACAACAAACACAAGGCACCAATATACATGACCTCAACGGGATTCGAACCCGCGATCGCACCAAGCAGACCTACGTTTTAGCCCGCACTGTCACCAGTATCGGTCATAAACTCAAACACTCGTCACTTATTATTTATTTATTGCGCACATAAATCAAATACTGCTACTGCAGGACTCAATATATAGGGTGGCGCAAAAAGAACGCATGTTTTTTAAATGGGTAGTAGTCGGGAGAGTTTCTTTCTTTGGGGTTACCTGAAATCAAAAGTCTATGTTCGAAAACCTCGTACAGTCGACGATCTGAACGTTTCCATTCGCGAAGAAATTGCAACTGTGACACAAGAAATGTTAGTAAATGTGATGCAGAACTTTGAGAAGAGGCTCCGGACGTGTGTACGACAAGAAGGACGCCATCTTTCCGATATAATTTTCCGTAATTGAGTAATCAATATAAGTAATCAAAACTGCATTTATTACAGGTTGTTTTGGTGTTAACATAATTATTTTATATTGAAAATAGAAAAGTTACAATTACTTGAAAAAATGCGTTCTTTTTGCGCCACTGTGTATCTTCTGAAGATAATATGATGTCGTTTGATACCATGCAAATGGATCGCCTTTATTCACTAAAGGTGGTTGTGTTAATTTACCGAGATAAATACATTTAAGAATCCGCAGCTGACGCCTCCTATTATTTGTTATGCTTTTACTTGTATATGATGTACGTAAATAGTTCTCAGTAGACAAACTGAATTAACAGCCAAGGTCACATAACGTTACAGTATAAATTAGTGTCATAAAACAGGGTACATTTCACATGCTTAGAAAGTCAATTGTTCAAGAAATGTCCACATTTAATGGAAGTTAATTCATTACTGAGACCGCCACTGATCCACACTTCAGCCATTTTAACGTATCTCACAGTCCCCCATTCTGTTTCTGCAAGATACATTTCAATATTATCCTCCAACTTATGACCAGGACCGGTAGGGAGTCTCTTCCCTTTAAATACTCCATCCAAACTTTTGTGTGCTTTCCTATTCTCATTCTCCCATTTGTGCTACATGCCCTACCAACTTTAGCCTCCTTCATTCAATCATCCTAATACATCGAATATTTGGTGAGGTTCCGCACTGGTAATGCACTCGCTTCAACCATATTAAGCAAATATTTTCTTCCGGGCAAACTATTTTCAAACACACTCAGATGTACGTTCTCCCTAACGTGAGAGACAAACTCATCACGCCCATACGAACAACGAAGATGAGATGGGCTGGGCATGTGGCACGTATGGGCGGAAATAGAAATACACATAGGGTTTTGGTGCGAAAACTTGAAGTCAAAACGACCAGTTGGAAGACCTAGGAGTAGATGGGAGAATATGAAATCGAACTTAAAGAAATAGGATGCGAGGGCGTGGACTGGATTGATCCGGCTCAGGATAGGACGAGTGGAGGGTTCTTGCGAAAACGGCAATGAACCTGCGATTTCCATACAGCGTCGGGACTTCGTTTACTAGCTAAGGATCTGTCAGACTTCCAAGAGAGACTCTGCTCCATTCATGTAAGTACATGCAAACCAACTGATAAAATTAACTCTTCTTTGTTGATTTGTAAGTCCTTAGACAGAAGAGGGACGGAAGTCTTACGAAGCCTTCCCGAGCTCAGTTTGTTCTCACGTTTTTCATAAAAGCAATTTCCTTTTTTGCTGTCGTGCCCAAATCTTAGAATTTTTTCGCAAATCCAAATATTTATTAACTGTCTTTTTATTACACTTTTCCCTAAAACTTTATTGAAATAAGAGTTTTAAAGAGACACTTCCACTTGTCTGCTTTTCATTTATGAAAAAAGGGTGTAATTATCGCAGATGTTCTGTGAATCCTTTGAAGTTATTCAGTCCACACAACAGAGGACTTGGGTGTGCAATATTAAGCTTATGTTACTTCACCGAAAGGAAACTTTCTCTCAGTTTTTGTCCACGTGTTTTATTGATTGAGAATTCCTGCAAAACATCACGTTTCATTTTTATAGGGCGGTCTTTAAATTGTGCTAACATGAGTGGAGACTTCTTCTTCTTCCAAAGAAGGATTTCTAAATTCGTAACGTTGCCGCGCCTATGGCGTTCCCTCCTCGAAGAAATCTGACACGAGTGTCTGGCGTAACATGTCTATAATAAGGCACAGGGTAAGACACGTCATCCTGTCTGCGCACATCAATCTATTCGAAAGTTACTGCACAGCTGAATACGACGGATGATAGTGTAATTAAACAAGGTAATTAATTAATGGCTTTTATTCCGTCATGCAATCCCTTCTCTCTCTACCATCCATCCATGCCGTATTATACCTAAAGTTATCGCAGATCTGGTTAAACAGGGATTGAAGATAAGCCGGACATGGACGGCAAGTCTGGAGAATGTATGGTGTCGTAAGGTAAGGCTTGCTTGAGGGAAAGGGGGGGGAGGGGGGAATTCTGCAAGCCAGCAAAGTATGAAGGCTGCAAGCGTCAAGCGAGTGAGAGAGCAAAACGCTGGCAGGGTCTCAGTGGTAGAAGAGCCAGCTCCTTGGGGTTCCATGTCATGAGAAACACAGCCTCTTCTCACATCCTCCTCATCTGGACCCAGTGTATTGATCGTGAGAACTTCGAGCACAGTCCCCTTGCCTTCTCTTGCCTTCGCCTCCTGCAACCCTTCGCCTCACCCCTTTGCACCCCTTCCTTGCTACTCTCTTCTCTTCTTGTTGAACGCTGAGTCGAGGGATTCTCGTCTCACCGCCGCCCCAACACCCTCCCGCCCTCCAGGAGACGAAACTGTAAAGTATAGGGTGACACACAAACACCTTCGTAAGCTTCATCAATATCTTGACCCACAGTTGTGGGCGATTTCAACAGTCTAAGGAAGTTACAGCCTTAACTAAAAAAAAAATGACAGTTCAAAGCAGTATACATGTTCAAGAGGACTGGTAACTGGTATAAGGATGACGATACTTTGTAATTACGTGATTGTTTGTCGCCTTGATGAAAGCTACAAGACACATAAAGTTAAGCGCTTGTGAACTTACAGATTACAAGATTTACTCTTTACCCTTTATTAGTTTAGTTCATAACAAAACAACTCACTTTGTAAGAACACATTAGTCTGTACTTTAATACTCAGAATTATAACCCTCTGTCCGTCATGTATAACGAGACACTTCTAACACTTCTAACACTTCTAGCACTTCTAACGTGACCTACGTAAAAGGAACTTCAATACGTCATAATCTGTTAACTCTTCACTGCTTCACCATCCCATCTTATCCGATTCGGATACGCTATCTTAACAGAAATTTATGTCAGTCACTTGACGGTTCTTACCATTTCAAATCTAGTTCACCCTCCCCTGTGCTTGTATTTCAATACATTATTATCGTCTTTAACCTAAACTAAATTTACGTTACAATAACAAACACAATCTGAGTCGTCATCATCATCACCGTCACCACAAATTTAAAACCCTTCCTTTAAAACTCAAAATCTTGTTCCTTCCATCGTAATTTTTTCCCCCAAGTCTCCTGCTCCCTTCGGTCGGCAATAAAATGACAACTGTCAATGGCGGGCCCTTTCTATTTTCCCGAAACAATTTTTCGAGTTTTCTCCATATCATTGTATCTCTTCCGTTACATTTGTTATTGTCAGGCTTTTTCTGATGTCTTAATTTGTCTGACGGCCTAATGTACTGCAGTGTAGCAGAAGTCTCAAGAAACTCATATACAGTCTCCTCTAGTTTCCTGGGTTCCTTTCAGTTTATGTAAAATGTACTTACACCACAGCACAGACTGACATCTGTATCTTCGCGGTAACAATGCCCCAGAAGCCTTCATTTTCTCGGTATACGTACGGTACATGTAAATCTTGCCCAATGCGATATTTTAAAGGAAGGTTGTAACCCCTTCTAAGCAATGTTAAGTTAATTTAATTCAGATGCATTTTAAGCAAATATGACTTCTTTACGAATTAGCTTGTGTTTGGATAATTATTTTATTTGTTTACCACATTCCACAGCGGCTACACATTTTAAGAATGACTTCCCTAAACTATTGTTATTTTACAAAGAATCTTTTAGAAAGAGGATTATTAAAATATATCCGAAAGTAAATAATTGTAGAAACATTTGATACAGAAACCTTCCACTTCAATAAGCGACAAATGCCGTAACGTCACCCTCTATTGTTTCTTAGGAAAAAATGTTTCTGTTTTTCATAAAATTAACATTACTAAAGCATGATTTCTGCCTCTGGCAAATCGCAAAGTCAACCCTCGCGCACCTTCGTACATCGTCGTTGCAATATGGGTCTTTCAACAGGAAGATACATGTGACGCTTTTGATCCAACACGCCACATGAAACTGCATTGTTTAAGAACCGGATAGAAACCGAGTATTGAGGCATATCTGAGTGTAAGAATGACACAAAGCACACAAAGAAAGTAGTAACACCGCTGCACGATTGGCAGAGAAGGAAAACTGAGAGACGAAGTAACTTCGGGCGGCAAGAAACTCTGCCCTGCTGGTCCGCGAGCAACCAAGAAGGCAGTGTATTGATCATGGTTTTCAAACAGCGTAGGAGCGCCTTATAAATTGATTACCCCGCCTTGACGGTGCGTTCTGCTGTCTTCCCTCTCACAACAGGGAACCTCCTTATAAATGGAACGTGGCTCTCTGAGAGAGAACACTGGTTGGTTTGTGTGTTATTTATCGTCACTGCCAATTGCTAAGATCATAAAGCCTCGGTGGTGGATGTATAAAAGATGAGTACGGAGCACTGGTGAAATGGTCCTGACAGGGCCAGATCGAAATGCTCGCTGCAAAACCTGTCCCAGTCCCACAGTCACCATTTACTACAAGTCTCACACGGACTTGCCTCGGATACAACCCGGGCCTAACTAACTGATGGAGCCACAGCAGGACCTAACCAAATGCAACCTTTACTGAAATTCATATCCATTACAAACTGGAAATCATAAGAAGCCCTTCATTTTGTGCACTCCACCACATATTGTTAGAGCGATCCGATCAAGGAAGATGAGATGGGAGAGATATGTAGTACGCACAGGTATGATGATAAGTGCAGACAAGGTTTTAGTAGAAGAACTGAAAAAAATGTAACTAGGAAGACTTAAGGGTAGACGGGAAAATAATATTAAAAAGCACATAAAAGAGGCAGTGTGTGAGAGTGTTGGCCATATTTATCTAACTCAGTAAAGAGACTACTGACATACTCAAAAGTAGCTTTTCAAGGATCTTCGTATTGCATGCCAGGCAGAGAATGTATTGGACATTTGAACAGTTCAAACTAAAAAGCAGTGTTGTAGTTCATTAAGAAAAGAAATTATCGTACATAAAAGATAACAAGACAGGCCATGTATGTATGACGTAATACTGAGGAGCATTAATGCAACAATTGTTGCAGTCGATGAGCAGAAAGTATTACATATGCTGTGTGTCTATTTGTAGCCTTGAGTGTCCATCATGCAATGCGTGTGCGTCTTTGTACGTCATATGTGGCCTGCCGGCTCAACAATATTTTTCCACATTATCTCATGAACGGCACGTCTTTAGGAAAAACGTTACTGAACATAGAATGCATGTTTTGATTTTCTGTACAACGTTTGTCTGAAATATTTCTCATTCTAAGAAGCAATGAGCGAATTACTTTCGTCAATATACAGACGTCTGCATGTAAAGTAACCGTCATTCTTGTCAGATTTTCATGAAACTTGAACTTTCTCCAGATATTTCTAAAAAATTCTCAAATATTTATTTGCACGAAAATCCGTCCATTGGGAGCCGACTTGTTCCATGCGGAAGGACGGCCGGACCGACGGACAGAGAGACATGACGAAGCCAATAATCGCGTTTCGCAATTTTTTAATGCGTCTAAAATGGCCCAGCTTTAAATTCTAAATCCTTGTCTTCTACCATGCGACTCCATTCGAAGGATAAAAATTCACTTAGTAACATTTCACGGACCGCACAGACTCGGTACTAACTTTCTACAAAGTACACAGCGGCATCATATGACAAAACAAACTTGAATCTTCAACGCCACTCTGATAACATAAAACCTACCATTTTAAATACCTATTTTTTCTAATCCTAAATAATTTTCAGGCTACTGTCACTATTAGGGCAGTCGTGTTGTCAGGCCTGCATTGTATTGTGATCCAGCTTAGTTATTCCGAACGATTTCTTTACACTTCTGGGAAATGCCCCCTATTCTAGAAATCTAGCTTCGTATTAACATTTCTGTGGTTAGAGTTAATATCCGGAAACCAGCTACATTGATGGAGTTTTCTGTTCTCTTCCTGAGAAATGTTTTGATATAATATCGCAGAATCGATCGCAACAATTGCGTCCTACTCACTATCCAATTCACCATTCACAGGCCTACACTCGTAATCCTGTTTACGTATTCATTGTTCGTTCTGTACAGCAGCAAATGCACACATTTTGCAATAACAGTCGACTATGGAAGCAATAGACTCTAATCAGACACGTGCCAAGAGAGACTCTATCTAGCCCACCACTACGACTCAAGTCTGACCCACTATATATGATGTGGACGCCACTCACTTGGAGCAACTTGTAACCCCCAGTGGGAGCCGATAAGCGCCAGTTACGTTTCCAAATGGGTGCAGTTTCAAACTTCCCTTTCGGCCTCCTGGTAGACACTCATCGGATATACTAGTAGATAAACAATGGTCGAAGTTAAGGGCCTGTGGACACTTGCTCGTGATGTCGTGTGCTTGGTTTGAGGTGTTTCAACCCTACTGTAGGGTCACACAATTTGTATTTCTCGGGTGAAACAGTGATTATTCCAGAATGCTCGGTCAGGGTCAACTTTGTACCGCTCTGCAGAACAGTCTCAATGCGTATCTTATGTGCTTCACTGGCACAACTGAGACGTTGGTTTAGTTCCATAATGCAGATGGCTTAACGTTCTGTTTCCTACAAACATATCTGCCAGTACTGCAACAGGAACACACACAATGTAGGCGGATATTACATTTTTAAAATAATTCTTATAACCCCTCAGTGGTTCTGTGGTTAGAGTCGTAAAATTGCATTAAAAAGTAAAGCAATTCATGTAGAGGCCTGAACAGGCCCTCAGGGTTCCAGCAGGTTTAAGCACCCAGATTTCAAGATGGGTACACGAAGGTGGTAAAGTTTTCAGCCCTACGCACCAGCCGACGTTACCCAAGGAATTATTTCTGATACTCATTTCAGTTAGGGGCTGATTTAACCACAGGGCCATAGTGCGGCCGGAAAGTCAATATCAGTGAAAAATTCCAATGTCACCATCGGGAATCGAACCCGCAAACTTCCGCCTTGTAACTTAATGCCTCAACCACCAGCACCAACACATGCCCCCGGTTTTAAGTTTATAGTACTCTTAAATGCACAAACGACCTTACGGGGCACGGAAGCCGGCAGAAAGGAAAGAAATTCCGCACCTTGAATCAAGGCCGGTACCGAAGGTTTCAACTATCTGATATAAACAAAATAGTCACCGATATGTATATATATATATATATATATATATATATATATATAT
>Ga0123357_10012515_pt1 | contig 10951 bp, 5 predicted proteins | sample TergutEmb28metaG_FD_89873 | JGI IMG/M metagenome (GOLD analysis project Ga0123357, IMG submission 89873) | Embiratermes neotenicus P4 segment gut microbial communities from Petit-Saut dam, French Guiana - Emb289 P4 | ecosystem: Host-associated > Arthropoda: Insects > Digestive system > Gut ... | reverse complement strand
GATATTAGATGTTATAGAAAGTGTTATATGAGGTGTGTATAAAGAAATTACAATACATTTATTAAGTTGTATAAAAGGAGAACCGCGGCGCCGCCCCCCGCCCCCCCCCCCAGGGGGGCAGGACCTAGTCATTCACGAGGTTTCAAGATCACACACAACGACGCACCACTGTCTGTAGGACTCCTCTGGACGAGTGATCAGCTCGTCGCAGAGACCACTACCTGACAACACACAACACTCACAACAGACACATCCATGCCCGCAGTGAGATTCGAACCCACAATCTCAGCAGGCGAGCGGCCGCAAACATACCCCTTAGACCGCACGGCCACTGGGGCCGGCGTTTTCAAATTTTGTCATTCGTATACCAAATTATAAATGTAACCGATAACAATGTACCAATAACTAAGCGTGGAAATGAAGGACGTGCAGAAAGTCAATTTTCTTATTTAGGAGGATCCGTTGTCTTAATCGTTGTGAAAACAATGAACTTCAGCCAAGGTTAACTCGAAGGAGTGTGTCACTAAATGTACACTTCCGTTTGTTTCGTTACTTGGAGATGAAGGAAGACAAATTCGAAATGTTGAGCAATATTACCCAGCATAATTTCCGGTGCACATTGTGGCAGATTTCTGGAGAATTGGACAAAAAGTTAAGCTCTCATCACTTAGCGTTCTACGTTCTTCGCGGCTGTTTCAAAAGCGCCTTGTGAGGTCGTGCTGGGCAGCTGGCCGAATTAACCTTAACCTACCTAAAGCAGGTCAATGCCGCCATTGAAGTGGGTCACTCTGTAGAGTTGTGAAGGCGCGTGTGGGCTGAAAATACTTACAGGTTTTAGCCCGTCGCACCATGAAGGCAGCACACCTATATATTTATTGACAGGGAGCTTCTGAATTAAGTTTCATTTCAGTTTTTGGTCGTTTGATGTGTGTAATTGTTAAGAAATTTAAACTCCCACAAAATGGAGCGACTTCCTGAAGTTCTTGTGCATATGTGCTACAGTGTGGTAACCGTATCCATAATTCTCTAATATTTCTTCTGGGATTCTCTATGCCCTGTTGAACTTCTTAAAGTTCCAGGTTTATAACTTACGCCCAGTGACATAATGCTGTTATACCTAATAGACAGTCCTAATATGGCAGGAGGGGCATTAATATTTTAGTGAAAATCATTAATATTCTTCACACCGAAGACGTTTGAAGGAAAAGTTATAAAACATGAGGTCACGTACCGTACAGGTTTGTATAATATCACTTACGTAGCAATATTTGTCCGGTTGGAAAATATTTTGAGAAGGTTAATATATTGGAATTTTTGTCAGATATGCATCCAATGAAATTCATCCCATCCTCTAGCGTAACCATATTCAGCAGAAGAGATTACGTCTTAGGATGAACGCATGAATGTATGTATGAAAGAATGAATGAATGAGTAAATTTAATAATTAACGTAGATGTGACTAAATAAATAAATAAACACATTGGTCCGATTTTTATGCTATTTTTCTTCTCGCATAACTAGCAGAGGATACATTGCTGGAAGAGTGTGTTGTTGCTCTGGAACGACGGAGAAAAGGGAAGCCAATTCTTTGGAGAGACCTCATGTTCAACAACGGTTTTACTTCTTTATGTCTGATTAATTAAAAAATATAGGTTTACTTTAAACATGTCAACGACTCGTATAATTCTGTACGTAATATGAACCATGAATTAATTAATAACAATTTCTTCATTTTTGGCCTATACGAGTCACAAAATTTCATATCTCTTTATTGACAGGCCGAAGGCCTTACATTATTATCATTATTAAGCCTATACCAAATGTAACGAAGTTCAGACGCACTCAAAAGTTGTCTTTATGAATGCCATTAAGGCTTATGGAGGAAGTAGAGGTATGGTGCCACCCATTCTTAAACCCAGAATTAGATTGACGTGAGTGATAAGTATCATGATCCAGTCGTTTTTTTTCTGGAGTAAAGATCCCACGATTACCATCGAACAGGAGGCTGGCTGGACCCCAATGTCTTTGGAGAAAGAGAGAGAGAGAGAATTTATATATATATATATATATATATATATAAAACCTTTCCTTGTGCGTTTACTTCACGACAAAACGAAATGAACAATGAAAACATTCGAATGTATATGTGCTTTTTTGTGATTTGCAGGTAACCGGAAAGTGGAAGGTAGCAACTTGCAACACAATAAAGATAACGCCTGGCTCGGAGGCGCCATTGCGGTGCAAAACAGTGGGGACCGGATGGTGGTAAGTGAGCTGTCCACATGATTAGCATGCACAGAGATAACTGTGATTATTGTAGGTTTCAAACTGAAGGCTGTTCGTGATGAAATACAGAGTGAGGAAGAGAGAGATTTCTGGGGATACAAGATCTCCGGCCTTCTGAGTGGGTTTTGATCAAGAGAGAGATTTCTGGGGATACAAGATCTCCGGCCTTCTGAGTGGGTTTTGATCAAATGAGAGCTTGCTGGATCATTACAGCGTGTAGGGTGGTAAGTTTGTTCCGAAATTTCGGAAGATGCTGCATTCATTTTCGTGGTGTCTGAATTTGGCTAAGTTGTAAAATGAAATTTCCACCTCAACATACACGGATTAACCACCCGGAAGGCTTTCAGTTGATCTCTAAAGAAACGGCGACGTAGCGTCAGAATGCACTCTGCGCAAATGACGTAATGAAGAGCTTATTAATTTGTTCTGTTTTAATAAATGTTGGAGCGACTGGATTTAAGGGAATTCAAATGGACTGGGATTGTGGCATGCATGGGGAGATGAGGACTGGGAAGGAATAGATTTAGTGAATTGGATATTAGAAATTTACGGCAGAAGGATTGATGCAAAAGACAATATATCATAACTTATTCCTTTTTGTAAAAGTATAAACATGTCAATCTATTTCAGTTTAGACGTATTTATAAACTCCGGTTTGTAATGCTTTTGATATATAATCTCTCTTCTAAGTGAGTGACAACGTCACAAGAAGCAATACGCTGACTTTATTTAATAAGCATTTGCAAACTTCATGGCGAATATTATCTATTTACATCCCATACTCAAATGTGAAGCTATCATGCTGATTGTAAGCAATAGTAAAGTACGAGTATAAGTCAGTTGTTAGTTTTGGTCAGTGAAAACATAACGGAGCTGGCAGTCGGACCTATTCTGTAGGTGAGGCGGAAGGGTAGCGAACGTCTGTGTGACTTCCGCCAATCAGCTATCGCTGTCACTGTACAAGTAACTCGCTTCGAGCCTTCCTCTTGAACCTTTCACTGGCCATAAACTAATAAATGGCCTATTCCATTGAAGGATGTTGAAGTCAAAGTGGAATGGCAAACAGTATCAGCAGTTGCATGTAGGTATCTATCAGAATCGCTCCAAAATTGTTTAGTTTCTTATTTTTACAGATCTGTGCACCAGGATGGAAGAATGCTATTTCTACCAATTATTACCTCATGAACGGTATTTGTTACTGGACAGATAACACAACGGATGTGACAGCTGAAATGGAAACCGTAACCCCATTGGTCAACTTAGGTAAGTACAATACTCCACAGAGCAAAATGTAGATAAAGATAAAACTGCGCTTGTGCCTCTTCATTATTCCCAGAAGGCTTTCAGAAAGAGCAGAGACGAAGACCCACACCCACTGTTTCTTGCTTCACATTCCACTCGCTTTACCGATGGAAGAGGAGCATCCGGTGTCTCGTAAGAGGAAAGTTAACGAAATTTTGAAACTGGTCTGAAGGTGACAACACCTGTCAGAACTTACACAATGACATGACTCTGTGGGCTGAAACTGCTGCTGCGCCATACATACATATCTAGTCGTGACAGCAGTATTTGGAGACGTATGGCAGTATGCAGACTATAGGTAAAATATCAGAAAATATGTAAAAACGCATGTGATAAAACTGAAGGTCAAAGTTATGGGAAAAAGAAGTTACGTTGAAAATTAAGATATACGTCTAATTTTCGGTCCTATCAAGGCGCGTCCTTCGGACTACGGATAGAATTGTGTTCCTGCAGGTGTTGAAGTGCCATCATGTTAAAAAAATGTTGTAATCAGCGGTCAAGGAACAGTCGCCCCTCGTGTGGGCCACGAGTGGCAGTAACTTCTCACCTTACATGACTGGAAACTGGAAGATCTGAGTATTATTATTATTATTATTATTATTAGTAGTAGTAGTAGTAGTAGTAGTAATAATAGTAGTAATTCGTTGCGGCTCAAGTGCCTTTTGTATAACTTTCTCAATGAAAAAAGAAGTGGACATTAAATACGGTTAACCGAATAGTTACAAATCTGAAGAAGGGAATGGAGCTGACTAGGGTAGGTAATTTGTTGTCTGTGTAGGTAAAGTTACAATTGCCCATTTGTTTAATCAACAATCCCTAAAGCCTGTAGCAGGTCTGTAGGCAAAAATACACACACGTGAAGATATTTAGTTTTCTGCTGAAAGCACAGGGATTCAGGACGGCTTAACCGGTGTAGCGGCTAGGCTGAATGACCACAGGATCGGGGTTTGATTCCACACAGGGACAACTTATTTTTTTTTTCCGCACGGCCTCAAGACGGCTTCTGAGCTCTTTCCGTCTTTTATGCACTGAATATCGGACATTCGGGATTAAAGTGGCTGGAGGGTGAAACCTACACTGACATGCCTCCAACGCCGAAGTTGGGAAATTGCGTAGCCATATCTCTACTTCATGTCAGTCTTCATGATGTGACGCTTAATCAGTTACAGGGATAACTTTACTTCAGTTACTGTAAATTTTATGAAATTAACTTTTGTAGTTTATTGGAATAAACAAAAATTATTACAAAATAAATTCGAATTAGGAAGTGTAAATTGTATCTGTAACGGATGTAGTGCGATTACAAATGCTTTGCTTGATTTATTCTGCACTTCTTTACGTTCGACCTTATATTATTGGTTGTTTCAGACAAACAGGCCGGACCTCGAAAATACTTCTATTATGCTTATGGAGAAGCTGGTTTCACTGCACATTTTCCAAAGGTATGTTAGCAGTAGGCGTTCACCGCCCAGGCATATCAGGATGTAGTTTATTCAACCGAAGGACTGTGTGCAAAATTTTTATAATAAGGACTTCCCTACAAGTAATAATTGTGACGCGAATTTAATTTTTATTGTTACTAAACATCGTCGATTCTTTCAGAATCCTACAAAATAGTTATTAATGCTTAAAACTGATCGCGGTGATATGTAACCACTTATAGTTCAAACATTATTCTTTGTGAATATGTAAAGAAGTACAAAGAGATGTAGAATGTGGCTGTGTGTACTGCGTTTAGTTTTGCAAAAATGTAGGCTATTTGCTTATGCAACAAGACCAATAAAGGTTGCAATGTAACAAAGATCGCATTGCTTAAATATAGCCTAAGTATTTATTTTTTCTACCTATCTTCTCTCTTGGTACATTTATTGCAGTAAAATTTAATCTAGTGTAACGTTTTGAACATGAGGCGACACAAGTTTCTGGTATTGTTTCTGGAACTGTGTTTTCTTTTTCAAAATTACAAACGTGTCTGATTAGTACAAAATCACAAGATACGAATTTTACTTTAAGTTGTATTTCGCCTACGACTGGTTTGCCCAAATTTGAAACGCCGAAAACATGTAAGTATTTGTAGCTGCAATGAAATGTAATTAAAGAATATAATGTATGTGACTGTGAAGAAATATAACCGTAATTGCTGTTTGGAGCATTGCAACATTTATGAAGGATTACCTTCTGATATAATGTAAAATGTCAATAATGATAAAGGTAAGACGATTCCAGTGGAGGACACCAACTTCCCACATGCATTCTAGTAAATTTCGTAGCCAATACTTCATTGGTCACAATATTTATTTACTGTAGGTCCAGATGTGTTGCTGCGAAAGTAATCGCACTAAACACACCACAACAGAACCAGAAACCATCTGGTGTAGACATCAATCAATTGTTGCAGAATTAATCACATTACATAATAACACGCTATCGGAAACTGTTTGCATAAGTCAGCACAGGATCAGGAATTATTTACGATCATTTGAACTGATTGTTGAGAAATAATCTTACTGCAGGTATCAGTAACACATCATAAACTATTTCCTCTTGCTGCCGTTGCTTATTCACCGACATTCGAGAAGTTTGATGCTTTGCTGACCGTGCATCTCAGTTTAATCTTAGTAATTAACCAACGTAATGAACAAAATCTTGTTTATAATAAGTTTCTTAAATGCCACTACATGTTTCGAGCACTATGTACTCATCATCAGGAGGTCAAAATTGTATTATACAGCATCTGGTACCAACACACCTGTAGATGGCCGTCCTGTGCACAGGTTGAGATAGGACTGGTCCAGTCCTCTCTCAACCTGTGCACGGGACGACCACCTACAGGTGTGATGATACCAGATGCTGTATAATACAATTTTGACCTCCTAATGATGAGCACATAGTGCTCGAAACATGTAGAGGCATCTAGGAAGTGTGTCATCCCCGTTGTGTGTATGAAACTTGGAAATAAGATTCTCGAAAAATCGGATGAGGCTTTGACTAGCGTCTGAATCTAGGAAGTGTGTCATCCCCGTTGTGTGTATGAAACTTGGAAATAAGATTCTCGAAAAATCGGATGAGGCTTTGACTAGCGTTTGAATCTAGGAAGTGTGTCATCCCCGTTGTGTGTATGAAACTTGGATATAGTTGCCCATTATAGTCACTAAATACACCTTTTGTGACACAGTTGTGTTTGACTACATACCATTTCCATGTAGAAGCATTTAATAAACTTGTTATACAACAAGGAATTGTGCATTAAGTTGGTTAATTACTAAGATTCGAGAAGAGTTTTAATTATAAAGTTGTGTATGTCAGTAACATATTGGATACTCGATGGAGATTAGACGGTGTTTGTTAGGATGAACTGCTTTCGGTGAAATTGATAGTTTCGTGCGACATAAGCATGGTTATAAAATATGAACTAGATTGATATGATTGGAATCAGAATTTTATTTATCCGACAATTTTTAGCGGATAATATAGATTCATTCAGTAGTTTCGGAGATTACGAAAAGCCGACAAATGAAAGAAGGAAGGAAGCGAAAAACGAAGGAAAATGACTTTCTTGCAGTGAGGTCATTTAATGCTTTTCATGCAAGTGACAAATAACAACGGCACTGCTGCCATGAAAATCACAACCTCTGGAGTAAGTAAGAATATAATGATCGTTGTTTTCTGGGATGTGACAATTTGTAGTCTGGCAGAAATTTACAGCAGTTTCGTAACTATCTGTTGCCTCCCACTTCAGTGTAGAGGTTAGAGGTAGCAGGTTTTTCAGAAATATAAGCAAATTTGTGTCAGAATGTACGGCGTTACATCCTGCAGTTTTGCAACCTGCGTAGTCATCATTGTGGGAATCTCAAATTTCGCGCAGTAGAAGAATTTGCTTATGCATTGAAGACATCTAACACGACCAGGCTTGATTCTGCATTGATGAATACAGAATTCTTCATATTCGTCTCGAACTTGGGTCTTTCGACCAAAAGTGAAGGAGTGTTTGGTAAAGTAAAAATGATAATAATAAAAAAATTGTGGTTGTGCAATCCATGAAGGCACTGTGGGGAGTTGCGCCTTATCCTGGGAAAAGCGCAGGTCGTATACATGGAATAGAAGCCTGAGTGGGCCCTAGAACCCATCTGAATGTCTTGAAGCGGAAAAAAGTATTCCTTGCCCATGCTGAGAACCGAACCAGACTTCCTCGGTAGACCAGACCTCAGCGCAGTCACTGCAGCGATTACGCCAAACCGTCTTCTAAAGACTATTTGAAAAGATGTTGAAAGATGTCTTTTTGTTTTTCAGGATAGCAACGAATTCGTGTTAGGTGCTCCTGGTGTACTTGAATGGCGAGGTAAGTTGATTTATGCGCCGCCTTCAGAACATTATCTACTTTCTCGTAGTCCCTAGAAAGTTCCGAACTCAAATTAAGAACCACAGATATGATTTTTGCTTTATTTCAGGTACATTAATTCGAATGAAGTCCGGGGAGATTTCAGGCGGTACAGCGCGCAGGCGCAGAAGCCATGGAGATTATTACATTGCCGAAGTCCCTAACGCTCTGAAATCAGATGCAATTCCTCAGTATGTTCTCTTGGGTAAGTAAACTGTGCCTTGTTAGAAGAAATTTTACATTCTACAGATAAAGAGTGTCAGTCTTAATATGCATATTGTAAAATATGGTCACCACCACAACGATTATCATCATCATCATCATTGTTATCATGATCTTGGATTTTCGTACAAGAAAATATTTCTGAGGTGTTCAGTGAGACCAGCTGTGTTCACACACAATTCAAGCAACAGTATGTAGCAAGAGAACTTGCTGTTTAGGAACTTGTGTGTGTTTCAGGATATTCTCTGAGCTCAGGAAGATTCTTCAGTGACCGTCCCACTCACCAGTATGTTAGTGGAGCTCCGAGAGCAAATTACTGTATAGGCAAGGTGCGTGACGTACATACAAATTTACATCTACGGTGGCTTCGTCGGGCTGTTATCTGTTAGCGGGCTGCGAAATTTTCATGTAACATATCTACAACAATAACTACTACTACTAACGCTACTAATACTACCACCATCACCACCACTACCACTACCACCACAACAACAACAACTACTACTACTACAACTACCACCACCACCACCACCACCACTATCACTACCACCACCACAATACTACTACTACTACTACTACTACCAATACTACTACTACTACTACTACTACCACCACCACCACCAACAGCACCGCTACCACTACTACTACTACTACTACTACTAATACCATCACCACCAACACTACTATCCCTAGCACCACCACAATACTACAACAACTACTACTGCTTCTACTACTACTACTACTACTACTACTACTACTACTACTACTATTACTACTAGCTCTACAGCTGCCATTTTTCCTTCTTGAAGCAGTTCCATGAAGGGTTTCTGTTTCCCTTACGGTTGAAGGATGAACATATTCACGTAATGTAATTTCACATGTACTTGCTAGACTCCATATTTAGACAGAGGTTCTGAAGACTCTGTCGCCATTACGTGGGATGTGGAGGAACCTTGAATGTCAGGACTTTATTTTTGTTATTTTCGACTTTTATGTTATTCATAACGTCCATTTTCTGACATTCATTATGTTAACCAACAAAATGCACTGTGTGAAATACAATAAATCGCAAATCATAAAACACCATTCATGTTAAGTGCCAACTGCTACATGTTTCGGCACCGAAATTCCATCCTCTGGGATTTTAACAACAACGAAGGATCATAAGTCGTACATTAGTAGCGACTAGCATCTAAAGGGCGTGTTGGAGTTACGAAATTTTGTTGTTATTAAACTCCCTGAGAATGGCACTTTGGCACGGAAAAGTATAGGAATTGGTCCTTAGAATGAATGGTGTTGCATAATTTGTGTTTTATTGTATTGTGCTTAGTGCATTGTGTTGGTTAATACATTGCATGTTTGTTGTGGCTAGTTGAAGCGACCTTTGACCGCCTGCGTGGAACAGAGTTTCTCTTGAGCAGTAACCAAATTTCACTGTAGGGTGGGTAGCACTGATTCGCATTTTGGATGTCTCGTTCGGGTCTGTGCCAGAAGACTGTTTATTCTGATATTGTCCAATTGGTTATTCACTGTTATCCTGCCATTCGATGGTATATATTGTGAGATACTTGACAGTGTCGTTAAATAAACATGAGTGGCTAAGAAGATGAAAGTTCATGTACTGTGGGAGGTTAGGCCGCGGAAGTTAAAGGTAGCTTTTTCCTGTCTGCGCCAAGAAAGGGTATAAGTGGAGTGGAAATATATATACTTTCATTCTTAACCTCGCCACTAGATAGAGGTGAGTGATTTACTTCAGGACCCAGCATTTTGACCCCCCAGAAAAGAACTCCAGCACCCTTTAAAAAGGAGGCATCGTGGGCCCTATTTCCGACATGGACGGTTTAGAGAAGGGAAAAATTTCTTTCCTATGCCGGGATTCAAATCTTAGACTATCCAGTCCATATCCTAACTACTGTAACGAATACTGTGCCATGTATCGACTGGAAAATTGTAACCAAACTTCGAAAAATCTTAGTGTCTTCATTCTGAGTTTCAATCTCGACTTCTCTTGAAGGATTCGGAACGTCGAAAACTATTTACCGGTCGACACGGCTAACGGCTAGAAGGCCCAAATCTTCTGCAGGAACGCTAGATGAGAAATTCAAACCTTGCAAACGGTAAGCTGTTGATAGATTAATATTGCATATGATTTCAAAAAACCGAATGTTTATGGTCATTTTCACATGAACCTTCCACTTGTTTCTGAGGCATTCATTTGACTAGGTGTGTATTGTGTTGATAATCGGGTGTACGGAATTCAGATAAGTCACCTATGAACTCTCTGAGCCCCTTATTTGCCTTTGGCTTCGATTTGTGCGTAATTCTCATTATTCGTTTAAATTAGAAGGAAGGTTCAATTATTTATGAATATTTCACCTTCTATACGTATTTTAACGACATATCTCTTTACTATTGCACCTTATTCGTTGCGGATATGTTACCACGGTTCTACCCCACAGCTTCATAAATTAGTGTATCCTGTGGGGCTACACCCTACCTTAGAATATGCATATTTTAGAAACATTTTCTTCCTTAGTTTTTCCACTAGTCATTTTACACGTCTGTATCCATCAACATCTATTAGCATTACAGAAGGTATCCGTACCACGTTTCAGTTAATATAGCTGTTCACATTAACAGGCTACAGAAAGCAATTAACAGGCGTTGGTTTGTATTTAGTCTGGTAAATAACACGCGTGTGTGGCCATCACCAATCTTTCTTAACGTAACCATTAATCTCCCAATTTGGGGGGGGGGGCGGGG